>Ga0134127_10000105_pt1 | contig 112852 bp, 188 predicted proteins | sample KB31753_FD_96459 | JGI IMG/M metagenome (GOLD analysis project Ga0134127, IMG submission 96459) | Terrestrial soil microbial communities with excess Nitrogen fertilizer from Kellogg Biological Station, Michigan, USA - KB3-175-3 | ecosystem: Environmental > Terrestrial > Soil > Unclassified ... | reverse complement strand
TACTTCCCGTTCTTCTGGAATCCGTCGAGCGCAGTGCAGTATTTCTGCAACTCGCACGCCCACATTTCCACTTCCCGCATTTCCCACTGCGGCCATTCTTTCGGCCAGTACTTGTCCTTCTTGCTCATCTCCAACAACTTCGCCATCAACTCCAACATTTCAGCCACGTGTTTGGGTTGTGCGCGGTTCCATCGCCACTGATCACCGTCAAACACACGACCGAGGCCTTTCGTACATCCTGGCCCAGGATTAGCCCAGGTCATGATGTCTTTGGCGTTTTCCAACACCGGAGTCCAGCGCAGATCTGTCGTAATCTCATAAGCGAGGAATGGACCCATCCACATCAACGGGCATAAATCGGCCGTCGCTTGCTCAATCGAGTCGCCCCACGTCTTCACGATTGCTGGTAACTGCGGCAGTGCTTTCTCGATCGCGTACAGCACGCCGTCCAGCTTGGATAACCCAGTTTCGGTCTTGATCATGTACGCACCGGTCACGATTGGCGTGACGTCAACCAATCGTTTCCGCGCTTCTTGCGTGTCCCATCCGTTCAAGAGAAGATCCTTGATGATTTCGCCGGTCTCGATTCGATTGAACCAGCGAAATGCTAACGTCGCTTCGACGATGCGTAACAGAGCAGTTGTTTTATGATCCAGATTTCGCGCAGTGTTTGCCAGCGGATCACGGACATTTTCGCGGAACCACACCGTCGTCTTGTCGTTTTCTCTATGAACATTGCAGAACCGGAACCGTTGGAAAATTTCATCATCGGTCCATGGCGGTTTCTTCCCTGCGAGACGCTTGAGTCGAATACGTTCACGTTCCCGAGCCGTCGAGAAATACAGAGTCGCGTCCATAGTGACCTTATCTTACCCCAAATCCGATTTAATCTTAACCCCAGGACCCCGATTATCGGTCGGGCCGACGCCTATCCCTAGGTGGTCTTCGCCCGTTCCTGGGCCTCGCCACAGGGTTTGCACTCGACGTCTACAGAATGCACGGCAGTTCCAGTCAACATGCATTCATGACCACATTCCAACGTCGCAATCGCGGCAAAGCCGTATGGGTCCACCTCGTTACGCACTTGACGCAACGTGATAATCTTCCGGCGCGGCCAACCGTGCGACTCTTGGAAATAATTATGCATCTAACCATGATCTCTTGGTTGTAATTTCAGATGCTCTGTTCCAGCACGATCTAGCACTTTACTCAGATCTTTAAGATATCTATTCGTCTTCGCATCGTGCGTCAGATGGATGGAAATCTCGAAACCTTCATCATTCGGCAAGATGAACTTGATCTTCAGACGACTTGACGTTTCTTCTTCAAGCATTAGACTGGATGATGTGCTGGATAGTAATCTGCGATCTTCGCCAAGCCAAGATGTTGTAAGGTCGCATCGAGTGCATTCGCTCGATTCAACACTCGGAAGTCTACACCGGGAATTTTGAAGTGCTTCCGTTGAGTCAGTAGGGCGTTAAATTTCGCACGAGTGTTTTTCGGCTGTCCATCCGGATCCAAACGCAACGGTGGCGCTTCCTTGCCGCGACGCTCGGCTCGTTCCGCACGTCGGGCATCGACAGATCGATTGCACTCTTCCAATGACGTATCGAGTCCAATGATCAGGAGTAAACTCTTTCGTCGAAGCTCCACGCACCGACGCCAATCTGAGGCCACAATGAGACCTTCGAAGATCACATCCTCTTCGCGTTCCAGTGCTTGATGAATCAACTCGTAAATGTAGTCCAAACCTTGCGATAGGTTGTCGCAACCACCGCAAGCACCTTCGTAATGACCTGCGACGAAGAGTGGTGGAAATTGTCGCGAGCCGGTTCCACGGCACACTGGACAATACGGATTCTTGCTGACGCCGTCGTCGTTTGGTAAACACAGCATACAAGTACCAGAATCAACCTTCTGATTCCGCAGCGTGTAGCCAATCGGTTGTTTGCGTCCCACGATGTAGTGTGGCAACTTGTCTTCGTAACAGCTCATCACGTGCTTGACGATGAATGTTTTGCCGCTGCCAGACGTGCCGCGTAAGTTAACCACATGATTCATGATTTCTTCCTGTAGACTACCAACGATGCGGTTTGCCCCGGATGCTTATCCCACGTGATAATCTCGAACGATTCCCGCGTCCACCGATCGAGACCGAGTAACTCGTCCCATTCTTCGCCGGTCTTCGGTCGCAACATCGTATCAATGGGATCTGGATGATATGGGTAATCCGCCGGACCTTCCATGACCAGCAGACCAGCAGGCTTCAAAGTGCGCCACGCGTTTTCCAAAACTCGTCGGGGCTCTAACGTGTGTTCGAGGATATTGCAACAGAGTACGATATCTGCAAAATCCTGCGAACACCACGATTCTGCGTTTCCGACAAGATGAACTCCGGGTCGCTTCTTGCGATCTACGTTGAAGAGTGCATTGCCCCGGTCGAGCAACGGTTTCATCAGGTCGTTCCAGATGTAGGGTTGCTTGCCTTGAAAGAAGGCTTTCGTCGACGAGCCGATGTTCACGACGATGGAAAACTCCACCGCTTGCAAAATTTGGTTGATGCGGATGGCCGCGGCCGGGAACATTAGAGTACAGACCAATCCGCCTGCCCGACGGTCACGAAGAAGGGATTAATCGTGCCATTCGATAGCAGTGTCACGTAGATATCTTCGCCGCGGAGAATTGCCAATCGTTCCGCTTCGTTCGGCGACCATCGGCTAATCACATGCTTCGGTGTTCGGATGGCTGGCAAATCCTGCCATTCTTTCTTTGGCCCATTGATCACTTGCGCCTTCGATCCAGCGGGAAGAAGAGCTGGGTGTATCCTCGGGTCTACGATTTCCATCGTCTTAAGCCTCCGAGCCGTCTTAGGGTACTACGATTCAGGTCCGATGTAAAGCGTGAAAACGCTTGAGGAACGCTCGTTCCGAGTTTCGCCAATTCTGTGGAACCCACTGACCAATCCGGCAACGCTCGCCCATAGTCGGCGGACCGTAATCCGGATGAGGAATGAGAATTCCCGATTGATCTGCTTCAAAACGCACCATGAGTTGATCGGCTTTCAAGACAGTTGGGTGCGTGTCAAGCGCGCATCCAAATTTCTTGTAGACCAACCGTTGCACTCGCTCTTCAAATTCGCGATACTGCGCCATCTGCGGGGAGTGCTTCAACCATTTGGTGACGTCACCGCAATACGCTTCGCCCGCGTCGTGAAGCAACGCTTGCAATTCGTGTACAGTGTGCTTCACTAAATCCGCCACACAGATCGAATGATGCGCCACGTTCACTGGTATTTTCAATGCACCATTAAACCGATTGATACACGCTAGATGATGCGCGATATCTTCAATACAAATGTCGTCGGTCTTCATCTCAAACAGATTCACGCGACGATGAGTGTAAGTCGTGATGTGTGCGATCAATTCGTTCCCTTTTCCAAGATCTTTTGTAACACCACAGCAAAATACAACATCGCTTCGTGTTGCGGCATCGTACTGACCCACGCAATATCACTCGTTGAACGATCAACCATGATAATCATTGTGGCAACATTTGGTCGTTGCGGCACGTAGACTGCCAAGGCCATTTCCGTCAGTTCGCGGATACGGTTGGGATCGTTCATCGATTATTCCTTTCTATCAGATATACGACGATTCAACGATGAATCACCGTGTGCGTGCTCTTCATCAAGCAATTGTTCCACTTTGATTTCACAACCAACGCACAACGCGACGTCTTGAATGAAGACTACAGCCAGTCGACCGTCTTTGATAATGCAGGGTGTAATGTCAGACTTGACGCGAGGGCATTGAAGAATGTACGACGGAGTACGAGTGCGTTTCGCAACCAACGATTTTACGACATCCGCATTCGTGTAGGCTTCTTCTTCAGTTCGTTTCATGCTGTTGTTTCTCCATCAGCATCCGAAACACACGTTCACGTTCCCGTCGCCATTGTGACCACGGCATTGAACGCCAAAACGCTAAATCGTCGTCGAGATTTTTCCATTGAAGTCGGATGAAGCGAATCGGAATTCCGAGTTTCGCCGCGCGCACACTAAGCCATAAATCGTCGTGCAACGAATCAGGTGACGGCGACCAGCTAGCGAGTAGTTGCTCGACAATTGGCTTCGGGATCAATTCGAATTTGCCGAAACTGACTGGCACCTGCCGATGTTCATAGATCCGATGTTCACCGATCGCGCTGACGATACACTTTGGTTGCGCGGTGAACTGGTCCATCATTCGCCCTACCGAGTTTTTGGAAATCGACACTAAATCGTTATCATGAAACAGGATGTGAGTCGTATTGGATGGCACGTGAGGAACCGCTGCGAAGCGTCCGTGGCAACCGATATTCGTGTCGGACTGTACGACAGTCACGTTGAGTAAATCGAGATGATCCTGCACATGAATCGGCAGCGGTTTGTCGTTGTTCCAGATTACAGTTTTCACATTTTGCGTGAGCAACGAACTGGCAATCCGCAAGAGATTGGACAGTCGTTGTTCATGGAAATGCGGAATGATCGCCGTAATCATGGATTGCGCACCTTCGCGCCAAGACAGTTCGTCCATCGATCTGATTTGCCGTTTTGATAGACGAGCTGCACAATCAGCCCTTCCTTCGCCCACGTCATATCAGCCGATACGACATCGCGAAATTCTTCTGGCCCATTTGGCCATCGAACGACGACGATGAAAACATCTGGTGCTCTAGTCATGGATGTCCTAGGAGCCACGCGATTTGCGTCTTTTCATCGGTTGTGCATTCACGTTGCTTACGAATCCAGTGTTCCGCAAAATGTGCTTCGCCCCACGTATTGTTGCCATGAAATGTCCGGATGTACAGTTCCGGTGCATTGTCGATAGCTTTCAAATTCAAGTATTTCATCGTTGGCGTATCTTCACCTTTGCGAAGCGATGGGTAGACTGGGATGATGTGCCGCTTCAAAAGCGTCGTGCATTCCCACTGTCGTCGATGACTGATCCAGTAACGATCCTGTGCCGGCCACGCCCCAGTATGTTCACTGAGGTAAACTCCATCGTATTCAGGCGAATCGAGCGCAGAGATCATCATCGTTTCGAGACGCTTTGGATGCGACACGTCATCGTCATCCCATTGCGCCACGAAATCACCACGACACCGTGCTGTTCCTAGATTTCGCAAATCACCGAGCGTAATGTCACGCAGCAATGGAATGGAAATCAGCTGGACTTTTTCAACACCGCTTAGATCCGGATTCCAGTAGCCCTCAGTCACGACGACCAAATCTTTGTCTTTCCATGTCTGCTGAATGAAGGCTTTAATCGCACGTCGCGCCATTAGTGCACGACTTTCCTGTGCGACCATGAGACATGAAACCCGTTGATTGAAGGTTCGCTTGTTCATTTGTCGTCCAACACGAAGAGGACATCACGCCACGTCGGCAAAGCGCGAGCACCCATTTTCCATCGTACTTGTTCAGGAACTACTTGCGCATCACCCCAGCCGCTTTCAACAGCAACCTTTGCCGCATCACGGAGATTGTTCATCAGTGCCAGTTCGGCATGAAAGCGGAATTGGTGTTCATCGTTCTTGTCGGTGAACGGCCCCGTCATTCTGCTGGCACCGGTCCAATACCGATTTGTTCAATGTAGCCACAGATGGAAAAGTCGTCCTCGCAAATGATGAACGATGGCTTCGTCGTGTCTTGACGATCGATCAGGAGCCACGTTGCTGCGCCACAATTCGGGCAGTCCGATTTATCGTTCGGTGGATTCGAATCAAGAACGTAAGACATCTGGCCCTCCTGGTTGAATCGGTTTTGCTCGGCCCTTCATACGCCAGTTCGGGATCACCTGCCGGCCTCCATCCAGCACGCGTTCGCCATTACAACTCACCATATCAGGGAACGTGCCGAGGATAATTCGCTTGCACTCGGCAATGAGCTCTGGGGATTTCGGCACTGTCGTGTCGCGCAACGATTCACGTTTGTCGAGACCGATCCAGGAGACACGACCAACCGCGCCGTCACGCAGGCGATGGGCTGCGCTTCGGTAGACATCATCGTAAGCTGGTAGTCGGGGATCTAGAAAGTGTTCTGGAGTCAGTGTGGCCAACCCGATCGACGCGCCACCGTGAATCAAGCCGAAGGTGCGCTTGTATTCTTTCAACGGATTGAGCCAATCGAGACGCGACGTATTCATGAACCCAGCGAGCGACGTCTTCGTCACGTCGATACACTTGCGCGCTTCGTCAATCGCTTCGTCGAGCGATGGAAATCCACCGAACACATCGACAAAAAATTTCTCTTGCAGGTCGTCATCGAGTCGGAAGAAATATTTGAATCCGTGTTTTGCTGCCTGCCGATAGACTTCCAGTGCCTGCGGGATTGATCCCTTTACTCCTTGCACCACCTGAATGTTGCCACCCATATCGCCGTCGTAGAAGAACTGCCGATGTTGCTCATAGACATCCGGATCCGAGAGTACTAGAATCCGACGCCGTGTCTTGTACGATTGCAGTGTCTTGATCGGCGCTGGTCGCTTCGACGGAATGACGACTATGGTGTCTTCGCGAATGTCTTCCACAACGCCTCCACTGGAATGAAATTCGTTTCGGTCAGTGCGATCTGTTCAGGAGTCGGCGGCGCGTAGACTGGAAGCAATCCAGTCCGTGGTGCCATCGGTGCGTCACACGCCGCACATGGTCCAAAGTTACGGTCTTTCTGCATGAGCCGCGCACGAGCTGCTTCGAATTTCGGATGTCGCCAGATTTGTTCGAACGTCATCTGGTTCACATTGCCAATGACGAATTCTTGCTTCCAGTCGTCGCAGCAGAGTGGCACGTTGCCGTTCGAATGGATAACCAGTTCACGAAACGGCCGACCGCAATTGCGGTGGAGTGGTTCAGGAATTGATTTCGTCGGGTTGGATCCGGCATGAGTCTTGACCTGCCGCGATGAGTGTTCCCCGTCCCGGACTGCGAGGTCATCCATGAGCACCACAATCTTCGTCGTGTGATGCTGCCGACTATAAGGTGATGTCCCAGTGCCGGCCCAGTCACGAAAGAAGTCGACGACTGGAATACCCTTCAGATTGAAAGCTTCTTCGCGCAACGCATCCCGTCGTTCTTTCGGATAATACGTGTCGACAAGCAGCAGGTTCAGACCAACGTTGAACAGCTTTTCAACGCGTTCCTGCATGTGACCACGTAGCGTATCGCCATTCGTCGTGAGCATCAGACTCGTCTTCGGTAGCAGCTGACGAAACATGTCGACAATCGCCACCGCCTTCGGATGGATAAGTGGTTCACCGCGCATCGCCCACTCAACGCGTGCATTTGGACAGAACACGACCATCTGTTCGGCAATCCGCTTCGCCGTCTCCCACGACATGTATTCGTATTGCCCGGGACCAGACCGAATTGCGTTCAGTCCGCAGAAGTGGCAGAGACCACCATTGCCGCTTCCGTATTTCCATGAACAACCAGTGACCATCTCTGGCTGGATCACCCACGGTGTTCCGCCTTGATCAGCTCGCAGCTGCTTCCCCATGTAACTCCTTCAAAACCGATGACGGGAAGAGCGTCTTCCGCGCCTCCCAGAATTCTGGGATGGAAAAGTGTGTTTCAACTCGCTTCGCGAAATCGTACTCTTCATCGTGGGACTTGCCCGGATAGAATGTCCCGCGGCTCATCTGCTTGAATTCACAGAGCAACACTTGCGCATCGAAATAGGACAACGTCAAACCGAATTGCTCATGGACGTCTCGGATCAGCAGATCAGCTTGGTGCTCGGCTTTGGAAATCGTCTCCTCACGATTATCATCCCGATCACTCATCCACGGATTCGTTTCCGGATAGATCAGGGCCAGTCCGTTCCTCACTGACCATGCGCCGTCGGCAATCCGGACGTCGGTCAGAATGAGATCCGGTCGCACCATCCGACGGAGGAACTCCATGTACTTGATGGCCACATATCGACCGAAGTATTTCACTCGGTTGATGCTGTCCTTCCAGATCTCATCGTACTTCATCCGTGGATCTGCCCACGATTCCTGAATTGCGTAGAGGGCGAAATCTGCCAAGCACTTGGCGCGTTTGTCAATCATGCGATGCGATCTCATTTCGTTTCGAACCGGCAGTGCATCCCAGTGCTCAGCCAGCCATTCATGAAGACAGCCACGAGTGTAGTCGCTGGATTCACCAATCAGCTGTTCTGGCCGCCACTGTCGCCAGACGACCATCGCCGACGGGACACAATGATGCGAACAGTAGACACCAGCTGCCCACACTTTTTCAATTGGCGTTTGATCACGAGTCAACCACACGATCGGCGCCAATTCAGGCTCTGGACCACCGTGTGCAATTTCTTCCTTCGCAAACGCAGCAAATTCGGCGAAGCGTTGAGTATCCATCAGTGACCAATTTCTTCGAAGATCCCGATAGCTTCTGATACAACCAGCACAATGGCTGCGGCAGGAATGTGCACGAGCATGAGGAAGTAGCCGATAATTCGAACGGCACTCTTGATGAACGAGATTGTCTGATGACTCATCGCGCCACCTTTTGGAAATGTTTCTGCTCTTCGGCTTTCTTCAACAATTCGGTGACGACCGACGCGACTGTCGAGCAGGTCACTTGATGAAACGGAATCTTGGCGACTTCGGCGTAATGTGCATCAGCACAGGAATCTCCAAGATATACAACTGGCGACTCTGGCCACCACGATTTGACACGCATGATCTGCAAGATTTTGGGTTGCTTCGGCGTCGTCCCAGAAATGTAATCGAATTTCAGTGACTTCAACTGCGGAAGATTTTCGAGCATATGATAGTCGGTGCTGGTGACGAGCGCAGCGTAGTGGCTCTTGGCGTGGAGGGTGTCGAGCGCTTCTTGCAAACCAGGAGCTAATGGAAAAGTCGGGCACAGTTCGTAATGACGCAATTCGTATTCGGCCACCGCGTCACGACGACGTTCCTCGCCACCCAAAACATCGTTTTCGTTAAACAGCTGCTTGAGCTGTTCGACAAACGGTTTGCCGGTCGTCATCAGGTAGTCACGCCGTGCTTCTTCCTCCGTGACGTGGAAATACTTCTGCATGACTTTGACTGCTTCTTCAGTCAGTTGCGGCATGCTGTTGAGCACGGTCCCATCCATGTCGAAAATGAATAGCATTAGCTGTGCACCTTTCCGATCACCATTGCCACCCACTCGTGGTCAAATGTGTCGACTGCGATGTGTTGCGTTTTCCATTCACTAAGCAGTTCAGGAACCACTAACAACGTCCGCCGATGACCTTCGTTCTCGTCATAGATCACATACCATCCGTAGGAAGTTGCTGACAACCGTTTCATCGCCAGTTCTTGAACTCCTGACGACAGAAAGGTTGGGTCTGCATACTTCACTTCGAGCCACGTGGTCTTCATCCGGCCAGTCACCGAAATGTCTGGAACTCCAAATGTGAATTTGTCAGCGTGCTTGAAGATCACGAACGATGGAAATGCTTTCCGTAGTGTTTGCACAAGCGCCGAGACGAGAACCGTTTCAGTCATTCGAAATAGACGACGACCATCCAGATCACGAATGCCACGAATGCAATTGTAATGGCTGCTGGCACGATTTCTGACACTTCATCATCAGTTGCGTACATCTTGCACAACAAGAAATTCTTGATCCGTTGCCGATTAGCCTCCCTCTCAGTGATGCGCATAACTTACTCCATTCCTCTCAGTGATATGGCTTATCGCCATACTTGCACTCGATACACCAATCCCGTGGCTCGCGTCCGGGATAGCAGTCGTGCCCACAGGGATGTTGCCGCTTAAATGCGACTGGCGTCATGCCAGATCGTTGAATCCGCTTGACAGGTCGACGATGTTTCTTGCTCCAGTGAACAGCATAGTCATGGGCAGAAACCCAACAGACCGAAGCCATTATTGATCAATCCTTTCCCGCTGCGGTCGGTGATCGTAACCAATCGCCTTGCGCTTTTCGTTCAGCGACGCCATCTCAGACTCTTGTAGTTCACTGACCTCGGCCCAGTTCGGTCCGACGTTTGTTTCCCAGAGAATCGGGATCTTCAAATCGAACGATTGCGAATCGAGCACTTCAGCAACTCGCTTCGCATGCTCCGCGTCCGGGATGTCACCGTCCACCTCATCATGAACCGTAAATCGCATCAGGAATTGCGTATACTCGCGCGCCGCGTGGAGCTCTACGAGCTTCGTCTTCATGATGTCCGCAGCACTAGGCTGAATTCGGCTATTCAATGCTTTGTGCTCGCGGCCATATCCCGGCGGAAATCGTTGCCGACGACCGAGGATCGATTTGATAAATCCGCGCTGCTTCGCAATCTCGCTGGCACGTCGAATCAGTGGGCCAGCTTCCGGAATTTCCCGATCGTAGATCTTCAGGATTTCCATCGTCTCGCGCAGCAACGGATGCGAATTCTTGGCCTTCGTTTCGGTCAACATCGCAAATTGCTGCGCGGTGATGAACCCCAACATGTAAGCAATTTTCTTCGGACCAGCCGCATAGATCTTGGCGAAATTCACGTCCTTCATGCGCCGATACGTCAGCTCTGGCTTCCATTTCTTGAGCTCCGCATGCATGAATTTGTGGAAGCTTGTCAGCGGATCTTTTTCGTACGCAGCGTTGATTTTCGGCGAGTCAACTTCGTTCGCGAAGAGCCGATATTCGATTTGTCGCGCGTCGGCGGAGAGCCACAAACCACTTGCTGGAACATGGAGCTTTCGAATGAGATAAATCTCGTCATCGTGAGTGTTGTCGTCTTCGTCGAATCCCCATGCCACCCGCTGCTTCGCCACCTTGATTCGCTGTTGAATGTTGACCCCAACGTCTTTGGCGATTTCTGTTGACGAAAACCGACCAGTGACGGTTCCCGCTTCGCCGGCATCCATGGAATCGTCTTTGACAGCCCGTAACTGATGAAGCGCATAGCGGAGGATCCCGTCAGCACCTACACGTTTGAGGTCGCTGACCAAATATTTGGCGCGAAGATCAAGCAACCGATTCAGGTCCTTGATCAGGTTGACAACCGGATGATCGATCTGGTCAAGCACCGCGGAAGAAAAGCTCGGACGTCCAGTAGGAGTGCGGACAATTGGAAGATCGAGCTGCTTGAACAGATCCTCCATTTCGCGTGGACTATCCGGATTTAGATAGCCACTTTCGCCACCAAAGAGATCTACCTGAATCTTCCGACCTGTGAGCGCGGCGATTTTCTTTTGGATCGCGTCAACCTGTTCCCGCGACTTGCGTTCCCATGCTTTGAGCAAATCGAGATCAAGCGGCGATCCGTTCTTCTCCATCTCACAGACGACATAAATCAATCGTTCTTCGAGATCACGCACACGATGTAAATCTTGCGCAGTCAGCTGCGGCCACATCACTTGTTTCAAGCGACGGACCAATTGCACGTTGTACATCGCTCGTGGCGCAACCATCCCGGCTGGGTAGTGCGCCATTCGCGATTCATCGAGTCGTGGAACTTCAATTTCGCCGAAATATTCAATCGCTAGCGAATCAAGATTCGATTTTTGCCGGTGATCATCGAGCAGCGCCGCGTAAAATCCGACGTCGCCCAGCGGACAGCCCATCTTCTCAAAATCAACACCAAAGACGCGACCGTTGTGCACGTCGAATCGAGTGTTGGTATTGGTAATCCGCACGCCAGGCAATTCACCAAGCATCCATTCACGGACTGTATCAGGATCGACGTTGCCGTCGGTATGGCCCCATGAAATGAAATCCGTGCTGAAGCCACCCGGCTCATCACTCGGATAATCGATCGCCAAAGAAATAGCGCGGTCGTGGTCAAACCACTTGAAGCCAGTCGTCTCGAAATTCAGACAGACTTCCGTGATGCCTTTAGAGCGGATTAATGGAAATGGCTTGCGCTGAAAGTCGTACTGCCGAACTCCTGGCGTCGCTGTTCGGAGATACTCTAACAGGCGCTCGTTCGCCATTACTTTTTGCTCTTGGCTTTCGCGCTGCTTGCGGAAATTTTACGAGTGCTTCCAAGATGCGCAAGCACCCGGCCACGATGGTTAATTTGGTGACGAGTCCCTGATTCAGTGTGATGACGACAGATGCCGATCAGCTGATGCCCTGGTTGCGCGGCACCGTTGTGGTTTTCTGTGACGTTATCTGGAAGACGATGGCATCGAACTACTCGCAAACATTTTTCACAGAAGTAGCGTTTCATTCATCGACCTCACGGTGCTAGAGGAATGGAAACGCTGATTCCTGTCTGTAGGTATCATCCTCCTGAATCAGCAAGGGGAGGAGACCGCACTGCCTGACCGGCAGCTTTAAGAACCAGGCCCGACTAACTACCAACGTAATACGCCGTCGGCCGTCGGTTCGTTTACGTCCTCGGGTTAAGCGGCCATAGGTTAAGATACCGTCGATGGGCTGGACGTGAAACATTGCCTATCATCCGATGCCTCCCTGCCGGGCATTGAGCCATGGCAAACCCAATGCTTTGAGAAGCACACAGATGATAGGCAATCATCGACTCCAACCCCAGTGGAAACACCACGTCCAGTAGATCGAGATGTATACCGAGAACGAGAAATCGTGGATTTGGCGGTGTTCTGGCGGCAACGACCAGTGCCAACCAAGTCGCGCGTGTTCCCACCAGATGCCAAATCCACGTTTTCGCGAACGATCGATGAACATCGACTAGACCGACGGTGCCGCTTCCTGGGTCTTGCCGAGTCTCTTCTCGAGCTCAGCACGACGCTTCGCACGCTCCTCGCGACGCTCCGACTGCGTCCGATCCGCCGCCTCCGCCTGCGCCAGTTCGCGCAGCTCCATTTCCATCTTGTCGCGCGTCTTGTCCGTGATGAAGCGGTCGAGCGTGCGGATCCCATCGTCCAGCCACTCCGGCGACGACATCTGGTGCTTCTTGTAACCCTCTCGGAGCAACTCGGCCCATGTCGATAGCTCGATGGCTTCATCGAGCTCCATCCGGTTGATCACGAGATTCTGCAGTCTTGCCATCACTCCAGTCATCGAGGACTCCTCTTCTCTCGGCCACTCCATCGTGAAACTCCGATGCGGACCAGGGTGACCAGCCGGTCGCTCGCACAGTTCCTCTTCGTACCCTGACCATCCACCGGCAATGCTTCGTGTTGCTGCGCACGGTATGTGTTTCATACAGTCACCTGCACCTTCGGCAACACTGGCATGCCTACAGTCTTATCCAGCACTTCGTCGAGCGTGCGCAACGGCGTAGCCAGCACTTCGTCGATCAGGGAATATCGCGCCACGCGCATCGTTTTCGCCAGCGTCGGCAGGCTGTAGTAGTCAACGACCTGTTTCCGGAGATCGAAGGTCTGGAGATCCACACCCTCCATCCGGCATTCACGCGAAAACACGTCCGGCTCTCCAGCAAGCTGATAGAAGTAGAGTGTCGGTTCGACGTCCAACTTCTCACAGTACTGCCGATAGACCGGAACCACCGCGTGCCCATGATTCGCACCGTCACTCACGAAGACGATTCCCTCGACACTGATCTTGCGATCGAGTGCATAGCGGATGCCGCAGCTCATATCCGTCCCGCCACTGGCAAACACACTCGACGTGATCTGTTTGATTTCTTCCAGCGATTTGCCAGTCACGTCCAGATACCGCGGCGACGAGTCGAAGAAGACGAGATGGACCTTTCCCTTGACAGACCGTGCCAAGAAACCAGCCACCTCACGCGCGACATCAATGGAACCTTGCATGGATCCGCTCTTGTCGCCGAGCACCAGCCAATCGCCGTCGATGCCGCCGAGCTTGTCCAACTGCTTCTCCTGAACCGCACGCAGCTTTCCGGCCAACGCCTCGTCGCCGCTGAGTGCTTCCGCGGCACGAGTCGTCTTGAGCGTGGCCTTTGGCGTCTTCGTGGTTGCCGCCTTGCCGAGTGCTTCATCCAAGGCAGCACGCAACGATGGATTTGTCTTGACCCCAAGTTTCTCGAGCCAACCCATGTTCGTCACGAGTTCCGTCGGCGACATGGCTTTAATCAGGGCCAACACCGTATCCGGTTCGCTTGCCTTCTTCCCGAGTGCGCCACGTGCAATCAAGAATGGAATTCGGTATTTGACGATAGATCCTGCTGCCTCTACGATGTTCATCAGATGGAGCTGACGGATCACGGCAAAGATTCCACCAGGAAGCACTTTCTGTGCATCTGGATGGAGTCGTCCCTTTTCGCCGTGGAACAGAATCTCACCGACCCACGGTGGACGACTCACGTGATACTTCGCGTAGAATTCGTGAAGTGTCCGACCGTGCTGCACGGCGACATGCTCGAACTGCCGACGGTCGGCTTCCAGATCGCGAAGATAACGCGTGATAAGGCGACGCATCACACGCTTCGGCGCGCCAGCCGTCTTGACGAACGGTGGCACGACGACCGATTTCGGCTGCTCTTTCGACTGCTCTTTCGGCTGCGTGAGCTTCAGTGCACGAAAGACGACGCTGCTCTGCGGAGCCTTCTCGGTGCGAGTCGTTTCCAGCACGACGCGTGCCAATTCCCGCGGCCGAAGATCCGCGAGATGCGCCAATGCATTGTCCTTCCACACCGGCATCGAATGAATGTACGTATCGTGCCGATGATCCTGATACAACGCAGCCAACGCGATTACCGGCAACGCGATCTTCGCATCACGAACTTGTCCGTGCACGTGGTTCCACGCAACCAAATGCGCGAAGAAATCCGGATCTTCCGCTGCGGCACGTTGCCCGATGGAAATGTACTCATCGAGCTTGCCGTGTGCGGATTTCGTCAACTCAGTGATGATCTTCTTTTTGTCTAACGCTTGCTCAGTCACCACTCACCTCAAAATTCTGCGGCAGGTCGGTGTGGGATCTGCGATTTGTTGGGCGATTTACGCTTCGCCCGGTAGCGTTTCGTGTAACCACACCATCGCCGCAGAAAACGATTCTACGATTCAGCCTTGACTGCCGGCAACATCCGCGTCCGAGCACCGAGTTGATCCATCACGCTCGACAGCGGCGTGCCACGGAAGAGTTGCGCCAGCACCTCCGCTGCACTCACGCCACTCATGGCCGCCATCGGCCCGAGCGCGGTGGAAATCTTCTCGACGAGTGCTGAATCCGAGAAGGTCGTCAACGCCACCGCCAAATTCGGCGCGACTGCCTCCGCGCGTTCGACGATCTCTCGCGTTTCGGCTTCCAGCTTCTTCATCAGCAATTCGACCTCGGCGGTCTGGTTCGCGATGTGCTGATCTTCCGCCGCCTTCTGTCGCGCCAGCTCCTCGGCGTTGAGCTTGTTCAGGGCATCCTGCTCGGCCACCGACGCCGCCAATCGTTCGGCTTTTGTTTTCGAATCCGCGGCGATCTGCTGGAGATTGATGTCGAGTGTCCCTTTGATCTCACCGATCTTCAACATCTGCTCCGCGAGCACCGTTCGATTGAGTGCAGCCGCCGTTTCTTGCTTGATTTCCTCGCTGCGCCGCGTGAACGACAAAGCTCGTTCCGCCTTCGACAGCCGAATCGCCGATGAGAGCGCGTCGGACTGCGCGTCCAGCAACAGCGCCGCGACGCTCTGGTCGGTGATGGCGACATCCAGCACCTCCAGATCGTACACGCGCATGTTGTTTTCGGCGAATGCCAGGCCAGGACGCGCCTGACCAACCGCTGCCGGCGCTCCGAGAATCGCATCACGGATGATATCGATGGCGTTCTCGTAGAACTCCTCGATATTTCTCCGCTTCGCGATATTCCTGACTCGCGATCGCATGTGATCACAGAGTAGCCGCACGTAATTCTCGACTTCGAACCACTTCAGCTTATCGTCGCCTTCGAAGTTGACACGATAGGACAACGTCAGTTTTACCTTGACGAGATCCTTCGTTTCGACAAAGACGACATCCGAGACTTTGTTATTGTGAACTCGCAGATACACCGTGTTCAGCAACTTCAAGTCGGTCTTCGGCGTGCCAGTCGAGAGTTCCAGTGGCGCCAACGTCTCATCGTATTCGAGCAGAATATTCTCCGGCCCTTCGACGACACGCCGATCGCCCGTCTTGTTGATCACAAGCACGGCGTAGCCAGTCCAGACGCTGATGGAAACTGCACCTTCGTACTTCGTGTCGAGCGTCAACGTTCGCGGTGGCTGAAACGTCGTACCTCGCGTGAACTGATCACCGGCGATTTGCCGGCTGCTTTTCAACAGTCCGGATGTTGAAATCGTCGACGCCGCATCCATGATTGCATTGTAATTCGCGGCAGCGACCCGACCAGCCGTGTACTGCGATGCGTCTTCGGTTTTGTTTGCTTGCTCCAGTTCCTTGTTGACCTGCACGACTTTTTCGTTGTTCGGATACCACAGTCGCGCCGTCTTTTCCGCAAGCACTCGCCGGACGATCACCTCGTACCGCGGATCACACAGGAGCATCTTCGGTCCACGCACCAACGTAATCACGCCGCTGTTGCGATTCAGGACGTAACGACCCTCGCCTGCCGGAATCGCGACTGCGTAGTGCTTCGTCTGATCGCCATAGCGAATCACGCTGTGTTCTTCGCGTTGGAAATAGATCGCCTGTTCCTTGCCGGTGATGAAGAGCTCGTCGCCCGCCTTGTACTGATGGCCGTTCTCTTCGTAATCGGCAATGACCTTGATGTAGAGACCCGTCGTTTCGTTCAGCTCAATCGCCTTGAACTTCCGCGATCCGTCCTTGACGATGAACTGCTCGGTCGGCTCAGGAAACACGACATCCGGCCCTTTGACGAATCGCTTGTTGCCGTCTTCGTCCAGGAGGATGCAGTATTCCAGTCGCTCCAGCGTCACGGCTTCACGCACGTAGTTTTGCGTTCCTTCTTCCGGCACGACTTTGATACCAGTCGGCGGAATGAAGAACGCCACGTCGGTGCCTTTGATCACGATCAACTGCCCCGGAGTGAAGCTGTGCGGTTCGATTACGGCCGCTGGAGACGTCGGTTCCGGCGTTGACCCGGTAGTCGGCGGCGTTCCACCTTCGGTCCCCTTCGTATCGCCAGACGTCTTGGTGTCACCCGTTGGGGTCTGTGGCTTGACGACCGCTTTCTTCCAGTTTTCCGTCGCTTCCTGGTCGTTATAGACCTGAGCCAGGAGATACTGGTTAGACCGCAGGTGATGACCCTTGATTACGTCGGCCATCTGTCCCGGCCATAATGGAAAATGTGCCGGACCAGGGATGTTGACGCGATGACCAACCTTCAGCGGCACTGACGCCGCGGAACTCTGTTCGCGCGGAAATTTGTCGTCGACTGCAGGATTGTACAGCGCGATGTAGAATCCCTCCGGTGCAATGGAATTCGTTTGAATCGCCGAATCCACCTCGGTGCGGACAATTCGGCGCTTCATACGATCCCAGACTACCGGCTGATCGGTGTTCGACATACTGACCTTGTTCGGGCCAACAATCGTGTTGACCAATCCCTTAGTCGTGTCGAGCACAAACGCAAATTCGCCGGGAGCCAGGACTAGATCACGATCGCGACCCATATTGTTTCGATCATCGGCCATCCAACCCTCCTTTAAGGTCCTTTCGGAGCGACTTAATGCCGGTCTTTCCCGGCTGCCATCACCCTGATCAGGTGAATTTCACGACAGGTCGATGTGGATATCAGCCCTTTCGGGTTGATCGCTCCAACAGCGATTGCGTTTACCAGTTACGCCACAGTCGATAGAACGACTGACAGGATTCGAACCTGTAATTCAGGGTGTTAACCCCGACATGTAACCACATCCGCGTCGTGAAAATTTACAACCATCTGCCTCCGACCGTTCACTTCTTGGCGGTGAACTCGCCATTCTGGACCCGACTCTTTCAGGAGGTGGCGTCATGACTCGGGTCAACATCATGACCAGATGGAAAAGAATCGGTGACAGGTTCTCGTGGGTTCTGTCCAATGGCTCCATCTACTGGATTCGAACCAGTGACTTTCGGGCTGTGAACCCGATGCTCTACCACTGAGCTAAGATAGAAAAACATGTAACCACGTGTTCGTCACCGAAAATTGAGCAGCGACAGGTCGGAATGGTCGATTGTTTGGTTGTTTCACCAAGAAACATGTAACCATTTCATCGTCGCTGCCCGCAAAGAATCCGCGTCAGGCTCCGCTGGTTCTGTTTACGCTGCTCTACCATTGAGCTACCACTCCCCGAAGGGAGCAAGTGGGAATCGAACCCACAACCCGCGGCTTATCAAGCATGTAACCAACGATTCGACGCGGAAAACCAAACCATTCACGCAGCAGCTTCTTTCGGCGATACACCTCTCGACGCTTTGCACTGAATTTCGTCGGATATCCGCGACGGTCGGTGCTAAGCGGAGGAAGCTGACCACGACGACTCTTACGAGCATGCACCTTGCAACGAATGCCGCACGCGCACGCTTGGCTCTTCGGCATCATCGACGCTCCGGCGTCAGACGATACCACACGATAATGACGCCCTCGGTCTTCTCGACGGAGTGGGAGATGTTGATCACGTCAACCTTCGCTGCAAATTCAACGACCTGCTGACACATCGTATCCCACGAATCGAACGAGCTCCGGAAAATGCGATATCCGACGGACGTCATAAACTAATTCACGCGACAGGTTGAAGTGCAGACTGTCGATGACGGACGGCCACAGGGCTCTCCGGTGACCGTCCACGAAACGCACGAACCGGATTGAGAAGATTCGCCCTTCTCATATTGCCGCCTCCCCGCTTCCTTGTACTTCGGACGTGTGGAAGGCTCCGAACCGTGCGCTTCGTGGATGGGGAGAGCCTTTGCATGTATGCACTCCTTCATCGCGTGAAACTAATTGCCCGATAGGTCGAGATGCTTCCCTTGCGGGATCAGTGTCGGATTCGAACCGACTACCTTCTGCTTGATAGGCAGATGCTCTAACCAGATGAGCTAACATGTAAGCATCCACAGCACCGGGCAAACTCAATCCTGTGGGACACGAACTTCACCAGTCCGCGTCAAAAACCACAGTGGAATCTCTTTCTTCACGATACGACCAGTAATTGAGGGCGAAGGACGTTGGAGGTCTCCCTCCAGAATCAGCGGATGTTCTCCATTTAACGGCAGCGTCACGTGTCCTTCCTTACCTGCTGCTACGGCCCTCATTGCGACGTTCCCCACGCAGATGGAAATCGAATCAGACGGCCGCGCCTTCCCCCTGTGGAGCCTGCGGTACTTGTGCTGCCTGCTTCGCCTTCTCCGCCTTGGCAGCTGCGGTTTCGGCAGCGATACGCGCCTTTTCCGCGGCCTTCTGAGCACGCGCTTCGGCAGCCTGCTTCGCCTTCTCGGCGCGCAGCACGTCGCGCTCTTCCTTCGCCTTCGCCTTGGCCGCGTCGCGCTCTTCCTTGGCCTTGGCCTTCGCCGCGGCCTTTTCCTCGGCGCGAGTGGTCTTTTCCGTCTTCCACGGAGCGTGGAGACCTTCGGCGTTGATCTCGATCTCCTTCGGTGCCTCGCCTTCGAACATGTCCTTGTGCGCGTTGAAGGGGATCGTGCTTCCCTCCATCTTGTAGACGGCCGCTCCGTTCGGCTTCAGCATTGTCCTCACGAATTTCGCCATACTGCTCCTTCACTCAGAAAAGTTTACCGACCGAAAACGCAACCCTATATATACGCCTCTTCGGGTTCGTTGTAAAGGATTTTTCTCAAAAATATTTTCGGTTTAAGAACTCCCAGAACACCCACCGACGATGTCTTTAAGAAACGGGCGCAACATGATAAGAAATCGGTCGGCAACCCTAAGATATGGCCTTTCGTAATCGATGGAAATCGGGTAAGCTGACTGGGCCTTGGGCGACCCCTCGGGCTGGGCGAGGTCGTGGTTGGCCACCACCTTGACTTCGTTCAAGATTTCTTCAAGTCGGCTAGCCCCGGAACTTGAAGGAACCTCGCCCATCATTCTTGACACGGAGGCTAGACCGTGCTCAGATCTTACGCAAGCACCGAACAACCCACCAACGAAACGATTCGGTAGCCCATGAATCGTGATGATTTCTTCAAAGCCCTCCATCCAACTGGATATCACGACCTCCGCGCATTAGACAATGCAACCAAGACGGTAAAGACCGTTGCAAACTATGCTGCCGACGATTTGAACGGCATCAACAAGTTTGTCAACACCTACGCCAAGCACTGGGATATCTACACCGGGATCGCCACCCGCAACGCCAGCGGACACAAGCTCCAAGATTGCTTAGCACTCCACACCCTCTTCGCAGACCTTGATTTCAAAGAAACACCTGAGCAGGAAGCACGTGCACGACTCGCTGAGTTCCAATTGAAACCCAGCGCCGTCGTCGCCTCGGGCGGCGGTCTGCACTGTTATTGGTTCATCAATCCGCCCTTAGACCTCCGGCTGCAGAGTGGAAATGAAGTCAAGCGACTTCTTAGGGCATTAGCCAAATCTCTTGGCGCTGATTTCAAATCGGTGGATGCGGCACACATCCTCCGAGTTCCCGGCACGCTCAATCATAAATACTCGCCACCACGTCCAGTCATTCTCGAAACACTAGATCGCAGCCTTGTCTACAGTATCGATGATATTCTTAGGTGGATTGACCTTGGTGATGAGGATGCTGGCGACGAAATCCGGGAGGATGATGCGCCACGCGCCAAACCGGATGTTAGTCCAAAAGAGAAGATCCGTCAAGCGCGAGAATTCCTGATTCGCCAGAAACCTGCGATTCAAGGTCAAGGCGGCGATGCGCACACGTTCAACATCTGTTGCTTCATGGTCAACGGCTTTGACCTCAACGAAAACGATGCGTACATCGCACTGTCCAAATGGAATACGCTCTGCGAGCCTCCATGGTCTGAGAAAGAACTCCGTGAGAAAATCCGCAACGCGGACCGCTACAGCAAAGGCACTCGTGGTTCCCTGCTCGAACCGGAACGCGAGCGCATTATCGTCAAAGGTGGCTTCCTCACCTCTATCGTCAATCAAGCGGAAACATCCCTGCTCAACTCGAACATCCCAATCTACAATCGTGGCGGGATGCTCACCCGTCCTATCACACTCGACAAGCAAATCGATGACTCAATCCGTCGTGAAGCCGGGACGGTTATGCTCATTGGCGTCAAAGAACCGTGGCTGCTTGAGTCAATGGGAAAAGTCGCGCGCTGGATTCAGAAGACTCAAAAGGGACCGAAGCACGTCGATCCTCCCGCGACCTATGCGCGTACCCTCCTGAATCGCGGCGAATGGCGATTCCCGATTTTGCGTGGCGTCCTCACGGGTCCAACCTTAGACCGGGATGGGCGCATCATTCAACGTCCTGGCTTTGACCCGCAAAGTGGACTCCTACTGGACTTCCCGCCTGGCGTGTTTCCCTCCATCCCCGAATCACCCTCCCAAGACGAGGCTCACACGGCGCTTCAACGGCTCATGTATCCCCTACGTCAATTCCCCTTCGTTACCGACGCAGCCAAGTCAGTCGCTCTATCGGCTATGTTGACCGCCCTCGTTCGCCCATCGCTGCGAACATCCCCGCTCCATGGGTTCGATGCCCCGACTGCCGGGACCGGGAAGAGCCTCCTTGCAGAGGGTGCGGGCCTCTTGGCGACGGGTTTCCGTCCGCCGGCACTGAGTCAGGGTAAATCGGATGAAGAGGATGAAAAACGACTCTCGGCGGTGCTGTTTGCCGGGGATCCCGTCATTCATATCGATAACTGTGAACGTGCCATCAGTGGGGATTTTCTCTGTACGATGTTGACTCAGGAAGTTTTGCAAGCGCGGGTGCTTGGACTCAGTGAAATGCGCAAGTTGCCGAGCACGTCGCTCGTCTTGGCTAGCGGCAATAATCTCACTTTTGCTGGGGACACCACTCGTCGCTCGGTAGTCTGTCGGCTGGATGCACAAGTGGAACGTCCCGACACACGCATTTTCGACTTCGACTTCCATCAAGCTATCACCGATTCCAGACCTGAGCTCGTGGTGGCCGGCCTGACTATTCTTCGTGCCTATAACAACGCCGGACGTCCTATTGTTCTCCAACCCATGGGGTCGTTCACGGACTGGGAGTGGATCCGCGGCGCACTCGTATGGCTGGGTCGTGCTGATCCTGCCGACACACGGATGGATATCCTCGAGAACGACCCGAAGAAGAATGATCTGCTCGAAATCATGGAGCTCTGGGCCGCGGCACTCGGCACCGTCGATTTCCTGGAAGTAGCTGAAATCGACAAACGTGCGGAAACCTATGAGGAGGGCGGTCCGGATGCTATTGCGCGACGAGAAGCCGTCATCTTGCTGCGTAATCGGTTGATTGACACCTGTTGTCGCGGCAAGTGGAGCGCGAAATCCGTTGGCTGGTGGTTGCGTAAGAACAAGGATCGTGTCGTCGGAAGCTACTGTTTCAAATGTGAACAAGGGCACGGAGCGCAAACATGGCGACTGAACAAACTCATGGAGCTCACGTCGTAGCGTGGAGTATCACGTGGACTGTTATCGTGGTGCTAGTCTGGGCGTCTATCTTCGATCTTCGACACTCGATTGCGCCGGTGCATGCTCAGCCCAAGGCGGAAGCCGAAGATCACGCACAATTCCTGTGGGGCGATGAATTGACCAACGCGCACGAAGTGCGCACCGTCTGGAAGATCAGGGTGGATCAGGAGTGCTATCTGTGGTTCGAGAGCTCGAAGCGGGAGCGTTACAATATTCCCGGTTCGGTGTCCATGTTCGTGCAACCAATCACCTGTCGCTAATGGAAAACGAAGAACCTCCCAAGATCTGGATCTATGCCGGCTACCTGCTGCTATTCGTCGGCATCGTGATGTTGTTCTATTGGCTCGCGGCTTTGAAAGGAACCTCATGACTGAATTTGCTTCCCTAGACTGGTACACAGATGTCGCTGGCCGCACGGTTCAGGATATCTACATCCAAGAACTGCATCGTTTGCCGGACTGGCTCGGTGCCTGTAACTGGCTCTATTGGCTGCGTGAAGAGAAATGGACCTCCGAACAGGTGCGCGCCGCTGTTCGGGAAAGCGACGAATGGAAAGCGCTCCACGCACCCACTCCACCGCCAAGTCAACTCCAACGGCTGACCGTAGATGGCGCATTCTTTCGCACCAACGACGGCGCACGCTTCACAGCCATCGAGTGCTCCGATTTTAACCTCTTCACCACCTACTTGATGCTCGGCCCGGCTCGCACCGAGGAGATCATCAACGAACGTGCGGAAATCGGATTCAACATGCTCCGCGTCTGGCTCGCGTATTGGGATCGGAACACTGGTCAGGGTATCCCAGGCATCGGCAAGCTCAATCCCGCGGATTTCCCTGGCATGTATGATCAACTCGCGCCATTCTGCGAGCTCGCGGCACGCTATGGCATGTACGTGGAGTTCACAGCGTTCACTGGTGGCCCGATCGATGGGCATTGGGAGAAAATCCAGGCTGGCCTCGCCAATGTCGATACGGCAATTCTGGAGTTGTGCAACGAAAACAACGCGCATCCCAACGATAACATCGACCCGAACCACTACCATCCGTTTCCCGGGATCATTTGTTCCCATGGCTCCAACGGATCAGAGTCAATTCCGGTGCGTCCGTGGTGGAACTATGAAACCTTCCACACCAATGATGCGTACGAATGGTGGCGTAAGGGCGGACACAACGGCATGGAACTGTCGAGTGGGGACGCCGAGGGCCATATCACACCGTCCCATGTGCCGATCATCGCCAACGAAAACACACGTCCCGATCACGATGGAAACGTGAACCATCACGAAGATGCCGCTGCAGCCTGCGCGCTGCTGATTGCCGGCAGCTGCTTCCACTCGCAGTCAGGCAAGCAATCCGTGAACTTCGATGCCCGCGATCGGGAATTCGCCGAGGCTCATGTGCGCGGCGCCAAATCCGTCAACCTGGACTTCCAACCTGGCCACTATCGGCACGCCACTGAATTGGAAACACCGGATCTGCTGCGTGTCTATCAACGCGTGCTGCCGGATGGTCGCGCAGAAACGGTGAGGATCAGGAAATGATGAACTTCCACGCCATCACTGGTCCGAACGGCATGTGCATGTGTGGTGTAGATGCCCATGGCACGGTAGTCACTTGTGGCCAATTGCTTGAAGCCTATATCCGGGAGCGACAGAAAGAAGCCTGGCAGAATCTAGACCGTACGTTGCTGCATCTTCCCGACGAACAGATCTGCGGCGTATGGCCGGATGGCTCCAAACTGCGTGGTGACCATATCAAAGCACTTGTGAACAAGCTGCGTGAGGAATGACATGACTCGTTCAGCTGAAGAACTTGCAAAAGCAATCCGTGTTCACGCCGCGATGTTAACTGGCGCATCGTGGGAAGGCCCAGCCACTGATGCCTTGATGAATGAAGCCGCTGTCGCTCTGGACGAGCTCCGTGATCAATTCGGCTTGCGGCAACTCCGCATCGAACTGTTGGAAGCCGCGCTCCGCGCCTTGACCGAAGCCTGCGAGCATGACTTCTGCAACGAAAACACGGAACGGCAGTGCGCCGATGATTCAACGGTCGCCTACACTGAGGATCAGGATGACCAGTTGACCTTCGGCCATATTCGTCGCGCACGCCAGGTGCTGGATCGTAAAGATGTTTGAGTTCATCAAAATCTTGCTTGGTATCCTGACCATCATCCTGCTCGTTGCCTTGTTCAGCAGCAGAGGCGTGACCGTCAAAATCAATGACAAGGTGTACCATTACAGCATCACGGTTGGAGCCAAGTGATGATCAGGATGCCTAGCTGGTTGCGCCGGGTGCTCTGCCGGCATAACTGGCACAATTACCAGCACTCAGTCCGCGCCGCGGAACATTGGGATCAACGTGTCGAATTCGTGATCGCGTTCAAAGTCTGTCGTAAATGCGCCGCATGGAAATTGATCCACATCCTGGAGTGAGTCATGGACAATCCGGATCGGGACTCACGCACGATCGAAGACGTATTGCCCGACGATGTGAAGCAGGACATCGATGACGCTCGGGATAGCGAGGATCAGGACGGTCCAGATGAGGAGGACAGCGATGGCGCCGACGACTAAATGTCCCAACGGCATTCACCAGTGGACAAATCAGTTCGGCGACGATTGGACTCCAGACCAGAACGTACGCTGCGACTGTGGTGAAAAGATTTGGGGCTGGCGCCACGCAGGTGTGCCGCGCTGGTGCCCAGTCTGTCGCGATATTCACGCGCCGAATGAGCCGCACGTCGGCGCATTGAACCGGAGGCCCGATGGAAAAGCCAAAGCTACGACTGAAGATCGCCTGTAGTGGTGACCTAATCACGGCATCCCGTTGGAACGAGCTCATCCAGACGGTCAATGAGGTCGCAGATGCCGTCGAACCTGCCGAAGTCGGCACGGCCAGCGCACTCGTCGCCGCCGCACTCATGGTCGACAAGTCGAAACAGCCACTGACTCGTCGTCAATTGTTCTTTGGCTGGTTGCGGCGGACGTAATGGCTCGCGTCCACCTGTTCGACTGCCCCGTTCATGGACGCTTCCAGTTAGCCACGACCCAAGACTGCCCAGTCTTTGCCCTCTGTCCGCAGTGCCGCTATCGCCCGGTCAGTACTGTTCCTGAAGAACCACCAAAACCGTCCACATTTCCGGTGAATCGGTGCATTTGTGGTGATCCGCAAGATCTCGGATAAACGTGCGCTCGCGCTGATCGCGATGATTTATGGCGCAATCTACTGGTATGTGATATCGGCGTGGATGGGATGCTGATGCGTGGGGAGGTTACCATGACAGATCTTGAAATCTTAAGCGATTTTGTCTACCAGTTCAAGAGATTCAAGGATGCAGCACGAACATTGTGGCTGTCTGAAGAAGATTTGCGACTCATGTTGAAAGGCAACCTCGCGATTTCTCGTGATACTATCTTGGCTGTGACGATGCTTCGTGAGGAAGCCGAGCATGAACGGCAACGCTATGAACGCTATCGTCACATCGTTGAAGTCTGGATTCGTCATTTCGGCGACCAATATATTCGAGTGCGTGACATCGATTTGTACGCGCCGGATCTTCGTGAATTGTTTGTTGCCGAGATCCGTTCGTGGAATGCACGGAAAGTCGGGTGGTTTTTAAAAAGATTTCCTAAGTTTTTCGAAGCACAAGACGGTGACGGATGTCGCCGATGGCGCGCTCGGAATGCGCATGTTCCAAAATCTATAGGCAATCTTTAGGAAATAGCTCCGGTTCTCCCTGGTTATTTGGAGGAGCTAGAAGAAACAATTTCTGTAAACCCTTTAGAATGAAGGGGATGAGTTTCACTCGGGGGTTTTTATTGTTTCTATTAACCTATGCGCCTAAGAAAAATATTGTAAAACGTTTAGGGTACTAACAAACAGCGTTATACCTTCCCAGGGAAAACCGGAGTGCGAGCTGACGCATCACGAATCTCGAAACGCGAGCCGCGGGACGCGGGCAAAACCACAGAAACCCCTCGGTCACTTCGGTGGCCATGATCAGGAGGAGACCGATGGAAATGAAAGAAAAGCAAAAGAAATTTCTGGATGATCTGTTGGAGTTGCAAGCATCGCTCCGGGAAATCTATCAACGCATGCAGCACCTGCCGTTTCAGCTGCTGAACAAGAAACAGTTTCTCGATCATCAGACTGCGCTGGTTCGCATGAAGATGTGCTGTGATTCGTACGATGGTGTGATTTTGAGTGTGCGGCATTTGTTGGGGAATAGCCATGAAGAGTGAAGATATTCTGGCAGACCTTCGGCGATTGATGGAACTCTTTCCGCCGCTTCCGGTGGTGCCTGTCTTGAAGGAATCTGAATACGTGAATCGAGGTGTAGCATACCGTCTGGCAGCCACGGAGTACAGCGATGGAAAACCGATAGTGTTGATTCATCCGGAAGACTTGAAGAAATTACGCGGGGAAGGGTACACCGAGCGTGAAATTGTTGAGGTGGTCGAAGAGCTCTTCCGACGTGAGGAACGAAAGAGGGCAGGTGGACTCGAACGATCAATTGTAGAGGTTCCGATAGACTCGCAAGAATAGAATTCTTAACCCTCCAGAAGTTCTCTTAAACCCAACCGATAGAAACGACCTTTACAGGCCGACCACGAGCAAGCTATCCTCGGCGCGTTGGGCGAGATTTTTCCTATCATGAATCTTGGTCTGTTGTATGGATGCAGAAAATACAGCTGAGTCAATCGAGACTCGGGATGTAGAAATCGATCCTCGTCGTCCAAATCTTGGCGAGTCGTGGAAGATAGGTCGGACTCCGGGTCGCAAGAACAACCTTACATATCAGCGCAGAGAATTCGTCGAGATGGTGGTTGGTGAGCCTGGTTCACCGGAGATGCGAGAATTCGCTGCAGCTATCAGACGGCAATTCATTGCTGGTGAATGCCCACCCGCCATCGCCGTCACGATCATGCACTGGTGGCTCGGCAAACCCACTGAGCGCATCCAGATCAGCGAGGGTCCACCCGATCTTGGCAATTTGTCTGACGAAGAACTCGCACATCGTGCGCGAATCCTGGCTGCTGCGATTGAAGAGCAGCGATCGGCGAACACTATCGACGTGACTCCGCAGAAAGATGCGTTGACTCGCGCGGAAGAACTGACGCCACCGCGACTCGTGAAGAAGACAGCATAACAGGAGGAACCAATGGGCAGCACTGGCGACGATCCCCGCACTGACAAATCCTCGAGACCCGGCGACCCGAGCCCACCGAAAGATCCCGGCGATAGCCGCACGCATCCCGCACCGGGCGGAGCGGGCACCGGGACGAAGGATGATCCAGCGAAAGCTCCGGATGCCGGAGCGAGCCACGGCGAGCGAGACAATCGTCGCTAGGTCCGATGGACCTCGTCGCCGAATTAGCAGCTATCGAAGCTGAATTCACCAAGCGTCGGTTCCGTGTGGATCCGAACGCGTGGGCGAAGGCGCGACTCGGCGATACCCTCTGGACTGGTCAACAGAAGATCAACGCAGCGTTGGCGACGCATCGGCGCGTCAACGTCATGTCCTGTCACGAAATCGGGAAGTCTTACGACGCGGCGTTGCTCGTTGGGTGGTGGCTTGACTCCCACACTCCGGGCGACGCCTTCGTCGTGACGTCAGCACCCACTGGTTCACAGGTCCGGGCAATTCTTTGGCGTGAAATTGGACGAGTCCATGCGCGAGGAGGATTGCCGGGACGTGTCAATCAGACTGAGTGGTTGATGCGAGTCGGGACTCGAGATGAGCTCGTCGGATTTGGACGAAAGCCAGACGAGTATGATCCTGCCGCATTTCAGGGAATTCATGCGCCATACGTCCTCGTGATTTTTGATGAGGCCAACGGTATCCGCGGAAATCTGTGGGAAGCAGCCGACTCGCTGATCGCGAACGACAATTCGAAGATGCTTGCAATCGGCAACCCGGACGATCCGAGTGGCGAGTTCTTCGAAAATTGCAAGCCGAATTCCAGTTGGCACAGCATCAGCATCAGTGCTTTTGATTCGCCGAATTTCACCGGCGAAGAAATGCCGAAGCGAGTTCTCGATCAGCTCATCGGCAAAACCTACGTCGAAGAAAAGCGAAAGAAATGGGCACCGACGTGGTCATGGGGACAGGAGTGCCCCAGCTGCGGAGGCGAGAATTCAGCGATCTGCGAAATGTGTCTTGGCCAGGGACGCATTGCGCTGAACAGATGCTTCCCTCCTCCAGACGGAAAGCTGGAGGACACTCATCCATTCTGGCAATCCAAGATTCTCGGTCAATTCCCTGTACAGAACTCCACTGGTTCGCTCATTCCGCTGACGTGGATCCGGGCAGCACAGGAGCGCCGCCTACCTGCAGGAGAGCCGATTGAATTAAGTCTTGACGTAGGTGCCTCTGAGGGAGGAGACCCCTCATGCTGCGGGTGGCGTAGAGGGCGAGTCTTTCGCATTCTGTACGAAGAGCGCCAGCCCGACACCATGAAGACTACGGGCAAGCTGATACAAACATTGCAGGACTCCCGATATGGTGCTACGCTGGCCAAGGTGGACTACATTGGGGTGGGGCGTGGAGTGGTCGATAGAGGCAAGGAACTCGAGCTGCCCATACACCCCATACAGGTGAATCAGAAGAGCACTGTTCTTGGCTGCCTTGCATGTCACCACGAGTGGGACAAGACCATCGTCACATTCGACAAGTACTGCCCTAAGTGCGGGAGTCGAGCACTGAGGGAAGTGTTTGCGAATATGCTTAGTCAGATATGGTGGTCCATACGCACTATCTTCGAAGAGGGTGCTATCGACATAGCACCAGAGCATGAGGACCCTGAGCTGGCAGAGCAGCTGCTCACTATCAGGTGGGAGCCTAACAGCAAAGGACAGACTGTTGTGAAGTATGGCGATGGGCCTTCGCCCAATCGTGCGGATTCCCTGCTCATTGCGTATGCACCACTGCCTCCTGAGCAGGAGGATGCGTTCGTATCATGGTGAATTCGTACATCGCTCGTCGGGGAGAGGGAGACGGGACGCGGAATCCGTGGGTGCTCTCCCCGTTCACGCGTACATCGGGTCATGACCCGCTCGTCCTGGGCCTCACCTCGCGCGGTGCGGATCGCGCACCGGAGATCATCGAGACCCGCCATGCTTGACTCAGAAGCCGCACGCTTCATTCTCGAAAGTCTGGCATGTGAGCTCGGTGCTCTCCCAGCGTGTGTCTGGGACGATGCCCTGACCGCCGCGTGCAATCCGGCAATCGTGCACGGTCTCCGTGCCGCCAGGGACGCGCTGCTCGAACATATCACTGAGAACGATGTTCAGCAACTGAGTGATCACATTCACGCAGAAATCCGGGACGGGCTTCGCACCTTGCAGAAATCATGAGCCGCTCTTCGAAGAACGCACGTCAAGTCGGAAATGTCAGAATCTCGGAGGTGTCAGATGGGTCAGTTCAATATCTCAATCACGGCGCAAGGCGGGCATGGATGTGAGCGCAAGGCCAAAGAAGGTGGGGAACTCTACGGTCGGTGCAAACGACTGGATTGCCCTGATTGCCTAGCCTACGATTTCGTGCAGGAGCTCAAGCTCAAGGGCATGAATGTCGAATCAGCGATTTTCACACACTGGCCGGGCTCGCCGCATGAAGTGGTCGACGACATGAATCGATCGGGAGGCGGAGTGCGGACAAAGGGACATTTCTAGGCGATGGGCCAGGCACGCTCGATTCGGTTCATTCGTCTCCCCGTCAACGATCTCCGGCGAGCGTTCCTGGCATTCCTCGACGGCGCGAACTATAATCGGACTACCTCAAATCGTCTGTGGCGCGAATTCTATCGTTCAATTCGAGACTCCGCGAGTATTACGGTCAAGAAGGCGAAGTGAGTGGATTGGATTCCGGCATGGTATCAACTGCTCGATATCGGGGACCCGAGCGACGGTCGCGTGCGGTCACTGATCGACGGGATGTGCAGGATCGCAATCTGCCGCTGTGGGCACGCATGATGGCCATGGTGGGGATTCCGGGGACTATTGCCTTCTTTCTGGTATACGTGGGCGCACAGAGTATGCCTGCGCTGCAGCAAGAGGTGCGTGATCTTCGTCTGGCAATTGAGAGGTTATCGTCGGTGGCCGAAAGCAACAGGGAATTGACGGAATCCAATCATCGCATGCTGCAACGGATGTGTTCATCGATCATGAAGAGCGACGAGGAGCGGAGCCGGTGCTTCGATCAATAAATGGCTGATGTGCCGCTCACGTCGTTGGATCCGCGCTGGGTGGGTGCCGGTGGGCCAGGCATCTTCAATCGCGGGGCGGATTGCTCTAAATGCGACCCGAAGGCACCGAGTCTGCAGTGCTCAGAGTGCGAAGGGCGCGGGTATCTCTTGGTGCCGGCACCGGCGCGGCATGGGATCGGTATCTCGTTCCTCTGTCCGTGTGCGGTCTGCACGCCGAAACGATCTGGCAACCCGGATCTGGACTTCTCCTTGCGTATTTTCGTCGCGTTCTCCAATCCACTCGATGGTGGTCCCTCGCTCGATCCGCAGCACGCCGAGTGGCAACGCACCGGCGAGACTTTCGACACGCTGTCGTTGACGCCGAGTATCCTCCGCAACCCTGATCGTGGTGGGTGCGGGTGGCATGGGTTCGTGGTGAATGGTGTGGTGCAGACGGTCTAGTGGAGCAAGACAACATGCTGGTGGTGACAAGTCTGCGGCAGGTGGATGAGAAAGTGCAGCAGTTACAATTGGAGGTGGAACGACTTCAATCGGTGGTCCGAAAGTTGGAGGATGAGTTGCGTGACTTGTCCCCGAAGGCGTATGAGGCGTATTGCCAGATGATGCGAATAGGCGGACGCGATGCCTGAACCGATGACGACTACAGCGATTGTGGTGACTGCGATTTGCACGGCGACTCCACCGACTATTGTGGCGTTGGCATCCTTAATACAGAGTCGACGGAATTCGAAGGACTTGAATGAGGTGGCGGATCATGCGAAAGATGCGGCGACGAAGGCCGAAACCGCGGCGGGTCGCGCCGACGAATTGCGGGATACCACCAACAAGATTGCGATACAGACGAATGGTCACCTGACTCGGTTGACCGAGGATTTGCAGCGGGCGTTACTGCAAATTGAATCGTTGCAGAAAACAGTCGTGACTCTCACGAATGTGATCACCGCGATCCGCACGGCCGAGGCCGTGACCGATGGGAAGACGACCGTGGCTCCGGCAGTCCGGCCCGAAGATGCCAACATCGCGCCGCCACCTGCGGAATCACCGATGCCCGCGGTGCGTGAGGAAGATATTCACCAGGCGGTGGAGACGCTGCTGACTATTCCGCAAGCGCGCAGTTTCGAACCGCCGAAGGAAAGCGATCGACGACCCAAACCCGACAAGAAGAAGGAGAAACCGTAATGGCTCAGTCCCCGAATCCCGCACCGACTTCTCCACCGTCCCCGACACCGAGTCCGGCTCCGAGTGCTCCGAGCGCGCCGCCATCTCCAGCGCCGAGTGTGCCGTCGTCGCCGCCAAGTCCGCCGCCGTCGCACTGAGGAAGCATGCAGATCACGATTGGACGGATCGTACACTACAGGCTGTCGTCGGAGGATGCTGAGAACATCAATCGATGGCGGTCTACGACACAGCTGACTCTGAAAGACGCACACATGGGCAACATCGCGCAGGCCGGCGATGTGCTGCCGATGCTCGTGGTCCGCGTCTGGGGAGGCGGCTCGGTCAACGGGCAAGTCTTCCTGGATGGCAACGATTCGTTGTGGGTGACGTCGGTCGGCGAGGGCGACGGCATGCGCAATTGGTCGTGGCCAGTGAAACAAGCGACATAGAAAGAGTCTGACGATGATGCCAGAAACTGGGAACGGCCATGAACTCCACGATATTCCGCCGATGGATGGCGTGACGGAGGTCATGGAAATTCGGGCTGCTGCCAGCGTCTTGCTTGATCGGCTCCAGTTCATGCGGCAGGCCGGGATCTCGTTTAGAGGGGCGAGGGACCTCTACGAGATCTTCGGCTATGATCGCGTACTTGGATATTCGGACTATGAGGAACGCTACCGTCGTGGTGGGTTGGCCAAGCGCATCGTCGAAGCCTACCCGAAAGCCACTTGGCGGGGCGGGATCAAGCTGTACGAGGACGAAGATCCGACGAACATCACCGAATTCGAGCAGGCGTGGTTGGATCTCGAACTCAGACTGAAGATCTGGGCGACGCTGCAACGAGTGGATATCCTCGCGGGGCTCAGCACGTATGCGGTGTTGCTGATTGGTGCGCCTGGCGCACTGGATACCGAATTACCACGTGGCGACGAGACGGCAAAATCGTTGTTGTACCTGAGTCCGTTCAGCGGTGGTGGCGGACCGGGCGGTGCGAACACGCGGCTGCGTGGTCCGATGTGGGACGCCGACTGTTCGATTCTCGAATTTGAGACCAATATCCGCAGTGCGCGATTTGGATTGCCACTGTGGTATCAGCTCAAACGGACGGAACTGTCTTCTCCAGATTTGCAGAAGAAAATTCATTGGTCTCGAATCATTCATGTAGCCGAAGGCTGTTTGAACGATGACGTCTACGGCACGCCGACGTTGGAGTCGGTCTGGAATCTGCTGGATGACCTCGACAAGGTGACTGGTGGCGGAGCCGAGGCCTTTTTCCTGCGCGCGAATCAGGGTATGCACCTGGATATCGCGAAGGATATGGCGTTGCCAGATGCCAAGGCGGCGATCGAGAATTTGCGCACGCAGTCGGAGGAATATGCCAACGGTATCACGCGGTGGTTACGCACGCGCGGAGTCACTGTCACGCCTCTGGGGAGCGATACGGCAAATTTCGGTCCGCCGGCCGATGCTATCCTGACGCAAATCGCAGGTTCGAAAGGCATTCCGAAACGGATCCTGATTGGGTCGGAAATGGGGCAGCTCGCATCCGGACAGGACGCCGACAATTGGAACACGCAGGTGAATGATCGGCGAACCAGCTATGCGATGCCGTTCATCATTCGGCCATTGGTTGATCGACTCATCCGATACGGTTACTTGCCGAAGCCGACGAAATACGATGTCGCGTGGCCGGTCATCCAGAACCTCACCGAGACGGAGAAATCGGCGGGTGCATCGCAGTGGGCGAGTGTCAATGCGACGGCGAAGCAAACGATCTTCAGCCGCGACGAGATTCGACAGAAATGGTTTGGTTTGAAGCCGGGCAGCGAGTTGGATACCGAATCTTTCAAGGCGGATGGTGCACAGAAATGGGCCATGGTCAACAAGATCATGGGCCGGACGATCTTTACCGACGATGAGATCCGCAGGGTTTGGTATGGGTTCAAGCCGCTACCACCCGAGGAACGTACGCCAGTCACCGATCCAGCGAAGCCGGGTGCGCCGGGCACGGAAGGAGCTCCTGGTGCCTTACCAACGGTCTCGGAAGTGCCGCCTCGTGCATTACCTCCGCCGACCGACGATATCGCGGCAGTGGTAAGCGGTGTGGAGCCAGGCACGTTACCGACCGACGATCTCGAGGCGGTCATCAAGTCGTTGGAGAAGTCGCTCAGTGACGGCGACGTGCAGATGATTGACCGGATTTTGGAAAACATCAGCGGTGTTTCCGATCCGCTCAAGTTGCAATCAACACTTCGTGCGTTGGAAGAGGCGGTCGAAGCCGGTGACTCGGCGCGAATCGATGAGATCCTGACGCTCGGTGGCAAAGGGTCTGGCAATTACGGGCACGGTGGTCGTCCGGGGAAAGTTGGTGGTTCAACAATTGGTTATCATACGCAAGCGGATCGATTGTTGAATCATCCGGATGTTCTGAAAGAACTGAAGATTCCGGATACGTTGTATCACATCACGATTAAGCGCAATGTACCATCAATTTTGAAACACGGATTGAAGTTGCGTCAAGATCGTTCAAATCTCGAAGGGCAAACACGTGGGATCCATTTGTCGAATGATCCTGACGAAATTTATTCGTCAGATATTGCCTTGCCAGGAAATGCTGTTGTCGCGGTGAAAACCAAAGGATTGAAATTTCGATTGGATCCGGAATTTTTTGACATAAAAGATGAGTACAATCCTGGTTATGAAATGTCGTTGGCTGGTGCGAAAGAATATGTTCGCGATGTGAACAAGGGAGACAAAGCACTCGTTGTCTACACGAAAGCTGCGATTCCTTCTTCGCACGTTTCGAAAACCAACATTAAACTTCCGCAATTCAAAGGAATGGGTGGCAAGGGATCTGGTGATCATGGTCACGCAGGTCGTCCTGGTCAGATTGGCGGATCTGGCGGCAGTGGCGCCATCGACCCGGAGACCGGGGTTGGTTATACGACGCAGCAATTGCTGGATGCAGCGGAGCAGAGCGGCACGGCGTTGTTTGGTGCTCCGACGGCCGAAGGACGCGGCGTGATCTTCGATCGTAGCATTTTCCAACAGGTGATTCATAGCAATTTGAAAGACGTGGCAGCCGACGACCCGGAACTGGCGGGCGAGGAGGGTGATCCCGACAATCCGGCGCTCAATCCCTACGTCGACGATTTCGAGTTCCAGTTTTATCCGTCCACAGGGAAAGCCGTCGACGTGTCAGGCGAGCACCTCTCGAAATTGACGCCGGATACCGACGGTAACATTTACCTGTACTATCCGGGGGAGGATGGGATCCGGGTCATTCATACAGATCCGGATTTTGAGACGCCGGATTACGAACCGCGGAGTGCGATGGCCGGACCGCACGAGTTTTCATCAGTGCAGGCACCGTTGCCGTTGGAAATTGCGGAACAATTGTTCGCGGCAGGCGACCGGATTCCTGATTCCGAACTGGCGGAGGAAGGCCGCGAGACTGATGCGCATGTGACGGTGAAATACGGGCTTCATACCGACGACGTATCGGACGTGGAAGAATTTACCGATGGATATGGTCCGATCTCGTTGACGTTTGGTGAGACGGGCTACTTTGCGGGCGACGAATACGATGTGTTGTTTGTCGAAGTCGACAGCCCGGAGCTCGTTGAACTCAACGCGTTGATCTCCGAGGGACTTTCCGTCACCGATACGTATCCGGAATATCATCCGCATGCGACAATTGCGTATCTCAAATCCGGGCTCGGTGCGCGTTATGCGGGAAACACCGAGTTTGTTGGAAAAACTGCCGTCATCAATCAGGTCTTGTTCAGCCCAGCCGACGGCGAAAAGCAAGTGTTGGATTTGTCGCTGCAGGAATCAGAATTGCAGACGCTTGGTGGGAAAGGCAGTGGAAACTTTGGGCACTCCGGACGGTTCCATCACGTTGGCGGATCAGGGCCGACGAAGGGTAAGATGGTTCCGACCGGGATGCACCGACCGTCAGAGCGGGATGCGAAGCGATTGGAAAAGATGCGCATACCGCCAGCGTGGACGAACGTTTTTATCAGCAACAATCCGAATGCGCCACTCCAAGCGACCGGCTTAGATTCCAAGGGTCGTCGTCAATCCCTCTATTCGGCGAAGCATACCGAACGGGCCGCAGCGGAAAAGTTCGAACGACTGAAGGCATTCCGCAAGGAGCTCCCGCGTATCCGCGCTGAGATGGCGAAGGATATGGCCGGAACGACCCCGAAGGAAACCGAACCGTCATCGGCTCTCTTCCTGATCGAACGCACCGGCATGCGAATCGGCGGCGAGGGCGATACGCGAGCGGAGAAGAAAGCGTATGGTGCGTCGAATCTCGAAGCACGGCATGTGAAGATCACCGGCGATCGGGTGGATTTCGATTTCATCGGCAAGAAGGGTGTACGTATCGAATTAACGGTGTCGGATAAGGAACTCGCGAAGATGTTGAAACCGCGAGTCGCGAAAGGCGGACGGCTGTTCGATACGGATGCTGCTGGAGTCCGCGCCTACATGAAATCAATCACGAAGGAATTCACGCCGAAAGATTTCCGCACCTACGTCGGCACGGCCGAAGCGATTCGCGTGGCGAACACGCTACCGAAACCGAAAACGCCAAAGGAATACAAGAAGCGCACAGAGTATGTCGGCCATCGGGTATCGCTCGTGCTTGGCAACACTCAGAAGGAAGCCTTGAAATCGTACATTGATCCCGCGGTATTCCACAAATGGCAGATCAAATAACCGACGAACGCGACGAGTTGATGGATGAGTTCTTCGACACGGTGCAGTACGACGAAGAGGTCGACTGGCGTGCGATGCCTGAACTCGGTGAAGATGCGGACGACGGAGACAACGATGATTGACGTCCAAACGTGTCCGACTTGTCAAGATTGGATCAAGCGGCAGCTTGCCGCGATGTCCAACCAACACGACCCATCGACATGTCCGGAATGCCTGATGTGGGTGGCGCGCCAATTGGGCGGTGCCGGATCCGGCCACTCAGGGCATGGTGGCCGTCCGGGACATGTCGGTGGTTCGGCGCCAAAAGGTGCTGCTCCGATGCCGAAAGCTGGAGTGCCTGGCGCACCATCTGGTGGTGCAGCATCCGCGGCGGCTCCAGCAGCACCGAAGGAAAAGACCGGAGTGGAGTGGAAGCAACCACTTGACAAGAACGGCCGTCCAATTCCCATCAAGCCTGCGACCATGGACGAAGCGGTGCAGCATGTGCTGGATGGGAAAGTCGTCGAAATGGGCGACGCGGCCGCAGCGCACACACTTGTGAACAAGTTGGCCGACTACGCGAATCAAGCCAAGGCGAAGGGCGAGAAGGCGAAGGATTTTGATCTGTGCAAAGTTTCCGTGAAAGGCACCAACCTGTTCTGTGCGGAGACCGTGCGCACAGCGGAGCACCCGGAAGGCATTTCGCGCATCGCAATGCCGCAGATGAGTGGAAAACCGACTGTCGGTTCGCGTGCGGATCTACTTCCGAAGAACAAGGACGGAGAAGTGAACGGCGCGGCTGAGTTCATGCAGCACCTGAAGGATCAAGGTATCAAGACGATGGGAACCCTTGAGAGCCCTGAACAGGTTCTTGCATCACACTTGCGAGCTAGTCAGCGAGAAATGGTCGGCACGAAAGTGGCCGGCATGATGAATGCGAAGAATTACGATCCTGCGAAGGTGCCCATCTTTGTTTCGCGCGACAATTACGTTGTGGATGGTCATCATCGATGGGCGGCAGTCGTCGGGCGCGACGCAGCGGACAACAAGCTCGGTGATATTCCGATCAATGTCATCAAAATCGACGCGCCGATCACCGAAGTGCTGCATATGGCCAATAAGTGGGCCATTGATTTTGGTATTGCACAGAAGGGCGGACCGTCATCGACAGCAAAGTCGCCGATTACGCATCAAGCGCCGACGAAAAATTACGGGCATGATAAGCCGATGGGCTCGTTTTGATGCTGCCAGCTCACGATACGCAAACGTGTCCTGATTGTCAACACTGGATTGCGAAGTGTTTAGAAGCAGCGACTGATTGGGTCGTCACACCGAAAGGCTTGATTAAGACTTTCACGTTTGGAAATCGTCGCGAACTTGCTGCTTTCATCGCTCGCCTGAAAGCCTCAGAAAACACCGCGAATCATCATTCTGATTTAGAAACGACTGGCGATTCGGTGACCGTATTGTACTGCACGCATTCCGCAGGCGATGCGGTGACCGAATTAGACTACACAAGCACGCAAACCGCGGACGAAATTGCGAAGACCTATCGGGCTGCATCGGGTCCATTGCCGCTTCGGTCTGAGTTACTACAGCCGATGCGACGGAAACGGAAACGTCGGAAGGAATTTGATGTTGAGCGAGTCGCTCGATATCTGTTAGCACTTCGCTTAGCAGGAGGCAAGGGATCTGGTCATCATGGTCACAAAGGTCGTCCTGGCAAGGTCGGTGGTTCATCCGGTGATCTGTTTCGTGACTATGTCGATTCAGTGAAGGGTCCAGTCAAGCCGGGCACGCCGTGGTTGGACGACCAAGGAAATCGCATCGGCGTCACGAGTGATACATCTGGCTCGACTGGATTACAGAAATTCGATCCGCTGCCAGCAGAGGCAAATGAACCGAAGGGATTTTTTGATTTCCAATCGATCATCAATCGGCATTTCTTGTTTAATCCGAAAGATCAACGAATTCTGCTTGGTTCAGAAGTCAGTCCTGATAATCCGTCACTGAATGAAGAAACGCATGCGGATGTCGCTGATAAACTCGGAGTAATTGGTCGCGAGTTTGATCAGTTTAAGGTGCGCGGATTTATCCAGCGTGAAGAATCCGAGTATTTTGGTGGGCAGACTCCTGGAACTAGTCAGCGCATGAAAGTTAAAGTGACTTTCGTGCCGACACATGATCCAATTGAACAGAGTGACTCGCTGCACGCTTTATACGAGAAGATCAAAGTCAATGGAGCCACCGACGATACCCTGATCGATATCGGATGGGGCGGTCGGCCACTCAAAGAGCGGATGCGGCATCTAGGTGGTCGTGGTTCTGGACATCACGGCCATGCTGGAAGACCTGGAAAGCGTGGCGGATCTACCGCTGCGTTTCATGGGACAGTCGCGAAGAATGTTGCGAGCATCTTGAAGACTGGTTTGACGTCGTGGAGCGATGTATGGGTAACGACGTCATTAAAAGAAGCGGAGATGTATGCTAAGACTCGTGCAGCGGATGCAAGGGGGAAGCCAGTCATTGTGAAATTGGCTATCCCGAAAGCGCACGTAAGCAGTTTTAAGCAGGATGATGAAACGTCTTTCAATGCATTCTATCGTGAGGAGACAATTCCTCCTGAGTGGATTATCGATATCGTTACACCGACTGGCAAGTCAGTCATGCCAAAACGTCCGAAGACTTTGGAAATGTCGGACGAGCAGATTGCTTATGCGATAGTGTTTGTTGACGATCTCGATGAGGATGATAGACTGGAGACCCTTGGCGGGGCTGGCAGCGGCTTTCATGGTCACGCCGGACGGCCGGGAAAGGTTGGTGGTTCAGGTAGTTCTGCGGTCGGCGAGATTGATCTTGCCGATGCTGTTGAGATTCTATCAAGTTATGTCACTGAAGGATCGTTTATGTATGGCGGTCCGAATGATAAATTGCGTGCTCACGACCAAGGAATTCTGAAGGATGAGCGAGTTCAACGCATGGATTCGCTGATGAGTCCGTTGTCTCGGGAAATGACGCTGTATCGTGTGACAGATCACGTGTTGGATTTGAAAGTCGGTGATGTTTTCACAGATCATGGCTTTGTTTCTACTTCAGCGAGCTACGGTGCGCTCAAGCAAATCATGGAAGATCTAAGTTTGGATGATCTTCCCGCGCGCGGACACGCAGTTCAACGCATTACGATTCGCGCACGTCCTAAGACGAAAGTCGTCGCTGTAAATGAAGTGTTGGGACCTACTCATCAATATGCATATCAGAAAGAATACGTGTTGAATCGAGGCACGCGTTTTCGCGTGATGAATAAAGATTCTCGTGGTGATTTATGGGTGGAAACAATCCCATGAATCCATCCACCCGCTATGTATGGTCACCGGATGATATCGAGATTGAGGAACTCGAGACATTGGAAATGAGTCCGGAAACCGAAGTCCATGTTGCTGCCGATAAATTCTACAAAGCGATGTTAACAGTGATCATGTTTGCCTTTGCACAAGGTAGGAAGGCAGCTAAAAAGACTGCACTGCTTTCTGCAAGGACCGAACGTGCTGCACTTGTCGCCATGGACGGCGCGCCAACCGCAATTCGGAAGGCGATTTTGAAAGTTGCGCCGCCTGTGATTCGTTCGATCGTGGCAGCAGGAGGGGATGCAGCATTCGACAAGCTTGAACCGCGTATGGCGGAGGAATTCCGTGCGGCTGCGAAACGGAAGAAGTTAACAAAGATTGCATTTGACATATCTAATCCCGACGCTGTTGAGTGGGCCGAAAAACATGCGTTGGAACTCGCTGACGGTCTGTCTGCCACAAGCCGCAAGCAGATTGTCGAGGCGGTGTCGACTGCACTAGAGAGTGGCGATCTCGGCAAAGCCTTTGGAAAAATCCTTGATGCGGTTGGTGATCCAATTCGTGCCGACATGATCGCCCGAACTGAAATCATGTCCGCCGCGAACGCGGGGCAACGCCTTGCGTGGAGCCAAGCGTACGACGAAGGCTTACTGACTGGGAAAGAGAAGCGTCGTTGGCTTGCCACGTATGGCGCGTGTGAACGCTGTCAGGTGCTGAATGGAAAATCTGCATCACTGACTGGTGCGTATGGTGGTGAAATCGGATTTGGTCCACCGTTGCATCCATCGTGTCGGTGCACGGAGGTCTTGGAAATTCCACGAGCCTTAGCAACTACTCATTATGATCCTTCACAAGAGCGTGATGAATTTGGCAAGTGGACCAAAGAAGGGCAAACTGGAACATCCGGAACTGTTCAGCGCTTGCGACAGCATACAGCGATTGATTTTCCAGCAGGTGCGACTGAACCAGCGGAATTCGCGGAACAAGTTGGTAATTTGTTAGACGACTTGTCGCAATTCAGTGGATTACAAGATATCTCGATTTATGGGATGGTCTTGTATAACCAGAAATACTCCAGTGAAAGTGGGAAGAACGCTGCTGGTGAATACAACCCCAATACGGATCGTATCGCGGTTGCCTACGGTCCGACAGAACGGGAAAAACGCAATAATGTTGAACCTGGCGAACGTCGAGTCGTTGTTGGTTCCGGACCACTAGACCAAGCGAAGCATGAGATCGGTCATCACGTGTGGTTCAAGCGATTGACTGAAGATGATCGTAAAGAATGGCGTGAGAAGGTGTATTCGCCATTGTTTGGAAAACTGGTGAGCCAGTATTCCGACAAGAACGCCGTGGAAGGCTTTGCGGAAGCATTCAGCGTCTATGTTTCAGGTGGTGGTCGGGTCTTGCCACCTAAAGCGAGGGATTTTTTCAAGCAGCACATCGGCATGAAGAGCAAATAGGTGGAACGCATGATTTACGATCTTCAGTGGTATGCCGACATTACCAATGGCATTCGCGATATCTATTGGCAAGAGTTATATCGCGCACCAGATGAGGGTGGCTGGGTAAACTGGTTTCACCATGTTCGTGAAGGAGGAAAGTCGCTCGAATGGGTTCGCGAACAGATCCGTCTTTCGCCTGAATACATTGCTTTACATACCACCAAGCCATTCCAGTCTGCGCCTCGCTTCTGGAAAGGCAACATGTGTGGCGTGCGTGTTCCAGGAGCACCAGCTGTTCCTGGCGGCGCGAAGGATACCTCCTTGATCCTATCGTGGTTTTATGATCGCTATCCGGAAAACTGGCGGGCAGTGATTCGGCGGGGATGGAAAGAAAAAGAGATCACGCATGTTGTTCTCTCGTGGCCAGATACTCGCAGTGTTGGCACTTCGCTTGATCAATTCAAGGCCATCTGTCAAGAACTTATTGATGATGGCTTCTATCCATGCGTTTTCCTCAGCTCCAAAGATCATGATCGGGCCGATGTATCTACGATCCTAGCTGGACTTGAATCTGTGTTGGATGCTTTAGTTGGTCTCGTGCCGATATTCTGTATCGGCTGGGAGCTTTCGTTGTGGCTTTCGCCGACACAAGTTCAGCAGTTGATCAATGCGATTTCTCAGCGTGTGCATCAACACCCTGAGACACGACTCTACGTTCATTTTCAGGAAGGTTATCCGTCGTTTCAACAGCCGGGAAATACTGTGGCGAATTTCTGGAATCCGAATGTTGGTAAACTGACCGGATTACTCTATCAGAAAATACTAAGCCAGAATGATGCACAATTCCTCGATTCTCTCAAAGACTGTTTAGAACGTTTTGGTGGTGGATTCGGGATGGTGAAGGGTTTCGACTTCGTCGCGCTGGAACTTACAGCCATGCAGCAGTTCAATGGTACCTGTAGTGAAGCGGAAGGGGATCGAATCGGGCAACTTGCGATAGATGCCCCGAAGGTCAATGGGGTGGGTGTGATGGGGAGCGGAAATGGGTTTCGACGGTGATCACGTCCGATAGGTGCTTAGATGTTGGAAATCTCTAAAACAGATCTGGAAGGTCGAACGGAGAAATTGACAGAGTTATCATCAGTACGATTGTCAGAGAGTGAAGCTCGAGCGTTAGAACAGACGGCTCGACGCTTGAATATCACTGTTTCTTGCTTGTTGCGTCGGTTGGTCTTACAGTTACTCGGCGTAAACGTAAACTTCCCGCCTGTCCGGGAGAACACCGTTATCCTAGGGCGGTCAGACGTGGATAACCGCCGAGCTGGCAACGGGACATCGCAGGAGGGTCTATGATCAGTCTGGTTATCTGTCTGATTCTCGCTCTGGTTGTTGCTGCTGCCGTCCTGTTCGTCGTTCGTGCGATCCTCAGCCTGCCGTTCTTCGCCTCTGTTCAACCATTCGCGAACGTCATCTACGCTCTGATCGTGCTCCTGATCGTGCTCGTGGTCATCAACACGTGTTTCCATCTTGGTTGGTTCTAGATCATGGCTGAAACACGAAGTCTTCACCTTCTTGGCGCGACTGGCAAGGCTCGCGTCGAATCCGTCAATGGAAAAGAGCACTTGGTCGTACCAGTGCTCGCCTTGATGGAAGGCGTGATTCATGCTGTGAACGCCGATAATCCGGAATACGTTCCGAGTGCATGTCTCGCGAAAGCACCGGACAAGTGGGAAGGCCAGCCAGTCGTTCTTGGCCATCCAGTCAAGAATGGCCGGCAGATCTCCGCGCATGATCCGGAGGTGTTGGAGCAACATCAGTTCGGCGTGATCCGCAAGCCGCATGTTAATCAGACTCGTCTCGGCATGGAAGCGCTCGTTGACCCTGATCGATTGATGGCCCTCGGTCGGCCGGATGTCGTGGAGCGCTTGCGCGAGGGCGACCCGATTGAAGTATCGGTCGGTGCGTTCGTGCGAACCCTGAACAAGTCCGGCGAGTTTCTTGGGAAGCCATACAAAGCGGAATGGGAAGAAATCATGCCCGATCATCTGGCATTCTTGCCGGATGGCCGCGGTGCATGCAGCATTGCCATGGGCTGCGGATCAGGTCGCTTTGCGCAGCTCGTGACGGCAGAAGCATTCGAGGAATTGGACCTTGGCGACGATGCGGAATTTCGTACGCTCGTCGGCAAGGGCCATCACACCGCGAAGTGGCACGACTGCTGGGAAAAGGTCAAGGCGAAGGGTCACGACGACTCATCGGCAGCCGCAATCTGCACGTCTGCACTCGGCAAAAAGAAGAGCCGAATTCTCGAAGACGGCACGATCGAGTATCCGTTTGAGATTCTCGGTGGCCGCGGGTCGGGATTTCACGGTCATTCTGGTCGTCCTGGTAAGAAGGGTGGATCAGCAAGCAGCGGTAGTAAATTATCAGCAAAAGAACATCGTGATGCTGATTCACTGCATCGGCAGATGCAGGCAGATATTCGTGCGAATGATCGAATGAACGCACGTTATCAAGGAGATATTCAAGGGCCAGGTGCAATCGATTACGAGGGTGATAATCGTTATGCTGCATGGGAAAAGAAATACAAGGATCCAGCAACCCATGAAGAAGCGATTCTCAAATACGAACGAAGTCCGGTTGCTCGTGCAAAATTGAAGGCTGAACATCGTTCAGTCTTTATGGACGCGGCACGATGGGGTGGTGAAGGCCAGTCGATGAAATCGTTCCTCGAAGAGCATATGCAGAATTTCGATCCAGGGACTCCGGAATTCGAAGCTGGCCTTGCCGGCTTCGCGTTCGGCAGTTCAGAGGGTCGGAAGTCGAACAGGCGGAATTACAAACCGAGGAACGCCGAAGAATTTTGGCTGCACGATCTCGCGGGCTCGCTCGACGAGCAGATTCAAGCCCTGAACATGGCTGTGCAGCGTGAGTTTGGAAATCCCGAATCTACAGTGATGCCGTCAGCTGGATATGCGTATGCGCAAGCCGTGTATCCGGATTACGTCATCATTCGGAAAGATGATCAACTCTTGAAAGTTCCTTACATCGTCGAAGATGGTGAGATAGTTTTCGATGGCGATCCGGTCGAAGTCAAACAAACGTATGTCGAGGTTGAACCTGTGGCGGAAGAGCCCACCATTACAGCCGCTGCAGGCGGCTCGGAGGAGCAGATGAAAACAAAGGACGAGCGAGCGGCGACGATCAAGAGTCTCCTGGAAAACCCGAAGGTCGGGTTGACGAAGGAAGACGCCAAGTGGCTGGAGCAGGTGCCGGATGAGCGGCTCGATGCGATGGTCACCCTGAGCGGTGGGTCGGTTCTGTCATTTGTCAAGCCCGATGCAATCGTTCAGCAGAAGGCTGCGGCGGATGCTGCCATCGCGGCGCATGCGCATTCGCAGACGACTGCTGAGAAGGAAGCCGCGGACAAGGCGGCAGTCGAAGCGGCGGACAAGACGAAGAAGGAAGAGGAACCGAACGCGGAAATCAAGGCCGCAGCTGCGAAGTTCCAGGCGCTCGAACAGGAGCGCATCAAGACCGAGCAGAAAGCGGCAGCGGCGAAAGCTGCGGGCCTGACGATCGCCGAGTACGAGGAGGCCGAATATCTCAAGACTGCGCCGCCGTCGGTGCGTGCACTGGTCGAGCGTCAGAAGACGCGCGATGCGGTGCACAAGAATGCGCTGGTGGCGCAGCTGAAAACGGCGGCGTCCAACATCTTCACCGAAGACGAGCTCAAGGCGAAGCCGATCGACGAACTCGAGAAGCTCGCGAAGATGGCCAAGCTCGACGTGCCGGAGGCGGATGTCGATTACAGCGGCCGTGGCGTGCCGCGTGCTGCGGCGGAAACGCCGAACTACGATCCGCCCGATCCGTATGCGGAGGGGATCAAGGCGCTGCAGGCTCGGCTGAACTAACGCGCTGAGTTTCAGCATTTCAAGCACAGGAGACTGACAGATGACAATCACGCGTTACGATCCGAACACCATTTTTCTGGGCGGGGAGCGCGTCCAGATCAATGACCTCGCTGCGAGTGAAACAATCCGGCCTGGCCATCTCGTCGAACGCTTCAACAATGCTGGCGTGATTCGTTTCCGCAAGCATGCGACGGCTGGTGCTAACACTCCGAAGCTCGTGGCCACCGATCACACGATGGTCAACAAGGGCGTCGATGACGACTATGCGGCGAACGACCTCGTCGAAGTGTCGGCGCTGCAGGCTGGCGCGACGGCCTGGATGCTGATCGCGTCTGGTCAGAACATCGTTGCGGGCAACCGTCTCGAATCGGCTGGTGACGGCACGCTGCGCATTCTGGCGTCGGGAACGGCGCTCTTCTCGGCACTCGAAAACAAACCGACGGTCACAGTGCTGACCCGGATTCGCGTCGAAGCTCTCTAATTTCAGCATTGGACGCTTCGGCGTCTGGGGAGGCTTGGAAATGTTCGATACAATGCGGTCAACCGCAAAGGGGAATGCGAATCTCTCGGGTGCATTTCTCCGCGCATTGGAAGAGACTGGTGAACTGTCGGTTCCGGCAATGCGGAGGTCCGGCTTCCGTGCGCTCGCTCCCTTATCGGATCGCGCGCAGATTGCCATCGACAAAGCCGTGGTCGAAGTCGGGCTGCAGCGTCTGACGTTCGTCGCGGACTTGCTCGCTGAAGGGCTGGTCTATCCGCTATCCGATCCACTCAGCGTGACGCAGCTCGAGTGGAACAAGACCAACAAGGTCGGCGCGGCGCAGCGCACGATGACGCCATCGGCTCGTGGCGAAAACAAGATGATCAGCTTGCTGCCCGGCCGCACGCCGATCTATCTCACAACCGACCAGTTCGAAATCGACATCCGGACCCTCAAAATGTCGCAGCGGGTTGGCATGCCGCTCGACACCGCCCTGATCAAGCAGTGCACCCGTGCGGTCAACGAAGCCATCGAGGACGCGGCCATCAACGGCGCGACGACGCTGGACGGACAGCCGCTGGTCGATGCTGGCTATTCGGCACCCGGACTGCTCAACGCACCGAACGCCAACACTCAGTCACTGACCTTGGCCGCGTGGGTCACCGCGCCGGTCGGCACTACGGTCATGGCGGAAGTTCTGGCGATGACTGCGAAGCTGCAGGGAGATCAGAAGTTCGGTCCGTACAATCTGTATGTCGGAACGAACGTCGGCAACGCGATGAACACCGACTTCAAGGCGAACGGCAACGATTCCATCCTCGCGCGGTTGCAGGGAATGGTATTCGGTGGCCGCAATCTGCGAATTCGCGTGACCGACATGATGCCGGCGAACAACGTGGCATTGGTTCAGATGACGTCGGACGTCATCGAAGTGATCAATGGCCAGCCGCCGACGGTCATTCCGTATACGTCACTCGACGGATTCACCATTCACAACCTTGTGATGGCGATCATGATTCCGCGGGTCCGTTCGGACTACAACGGAAACAGCGGAATCGTTGTCGGAACGCTCGCGTAATCCGCGCGATGGGGTCTGCGCTCTACAGCGAAGCGCAAATATGGCCTTGGGTGCGCAATCCCGAGTTCGTTATGTTTGCGCTTAACTGGAGCGATAAACCAGATTTGGTTTGCCACCTCACGCATCCGGATTGCGAACGTGAAGAACCGCACCTCATGACCGCTTGCGGTCGTTTCAAGGAGAAGATCAATGAGCGACACGGAGAAGGCAGCCGACAAGAAAGCGGAAGCTGAAAAGGCTGCGAAAGAGGCAGCCGACAAGAAAGCTGCGGAGCAGGAAAAGGCACAACAGGAAGAACAGCGTCGCGCTGCTGAGGAATTGGAAAAGCAGCCGATTTACGTCGTTGGCATTCCTGGTGGCGTATTCGCCATCGACGGTCCCGGACTCGGTTCCAGTGGTACGCTGAAGATCGGTGGTCAGCAGGTCCAGACGACTCGCTGGGGCGACAACAGCGTGCGTGGCATCTTGCCAGTCGGTGTGAAAGGCACTGTCGAACTGGACTACGGTGGTGGCAAGAGATTCGGCGTCTATCCGTCGAAGCCACCATCAGTTGTCAAAACGACCACCACGACAGTGGAATACGAAAATCGTCCCGGAGGTCAGACGGATCAGCCACCGGCAGGTCCGAAAGCTGCACCGCCGCCCGGACCGAGCGCAACTGCTGCTCCCGCTGCAGCAACGGTCCCCGTCAAGTAATCGGAGGACCGGCCACAGTGCCGGTCCCCGCTTTCAAAGGAGTCGTCATGACGCGCAGACTTAGCATTCTGATTCTGTTGGTGGTCGTGGCAGCCGCCTGCGGAAAGAACCCGCCGACGTTATCCCCGACTGGTGTTCGCTACTACCAAGCTGACCGAGGCGTCGTTGCAATCGGAACCATTCAGCATGTGGCGATTCAACTGAATCAGGTGCAGGTTTGTGATCCGCAACCCTGCCATCCACTTCTTTCCGAAAACAATACACGTAGCGTGGTCGATGCATCGACAATCGCATTGACCACGATACGTGCTACTCCACAAGGGTGGAAAGCGGCATTGGAAACCGCACTTGCGCGCATCGAGGAACGACTTGACGCTGCTGGAAAATCGGAACTAGCTGCTTATATCGCAGCAGCGCGACAAATCGCAACATCGTTCTAGGAGGTGCCGCATGAATCAGCTCATCATTCAGCTCTTCGGGATTTTCGCACCGATTGTCCGTCAGATCATCGAAGATTCGCGTGCCGAAACAGGCACTGATCCGACGGACGAAGAAGTGATTGCGAAGTTCAACGCAGATATCGACAAGTATCTTGCTGAAGGGATGAAGTGGAACGCCGAACATCCGCCGCAGAGATAGCAGATCAACTGCGAAATTCTGTGAAGCGAGCAAAGAGCCAGAGTGATCTGGCATCTGCAGTTTTGATGGTCGCGGATGTCTTAGAACAAGAAGGTTCACGTCACGCGGATTTACCAACAGTCGGCGAGCTTGTCGAAGCCACTCGTGTCTTTGACCGAGCTCGCCGATTTGTGAATTTTTTGGCGCAGGCATGATGTTGTGGGGATCACGCATCCAGTTGCTTCAGCTGCGAATTTTGCAAATACGTCTGGAACACAAGTATCGGCGAGCATCACACCTGCGGTTGGTGACCTGATTGCTGTTGGCGGATTGGCAAATGCTGGTGGAACGCTTTCAATTGCGGATTCAGATGGAAATACGTGGTTTACGGCAAACCCATTGTTTACAAACAATGCTGGATTGGATGTTTTGCAGAGTTGGTATTGTTTTGCGAAGAGTGCAGTTTCTACAACTATTACAATCACTGCGAGCAATACTAATACATTTCGTGTGGTTTTGGTCGATATCTTTCGTGGCACTGATCAATCTTCACGTGTGCTTGGTCCGAAAATTTCAACAGTCGCAACGACTGGTTCGCCATTATCTGGAGCTATTGTATTGGACGCTGACGATTGTGCTGTATGGGCGTGGTGCGCCGATTCAATTACAGCGGTTGGCAATATTGATGGCGCTGCAGCTACGAAGGGTGCAGACGATACTCAGCAAGATTGGTCTGAATACGCACTTCTGTCTGGACGTAATGGAGCTAGTGTGACTGCTTCGTTTACTGGTGCGTCCGGAACGTTTTCTATTGGAGTAGTTGCATGGCGACCGCCGATTCCATATGTTGCTAGTCAACCGTTTGCCATAACTCAGAGGCTTGGCTGATGTTGAATCTGGACACAAACGCATCAGTCATTCGTGCTGTAACAAGTGGCACGGCTGATATCGACGTGCTTGCAAGTTGGACTGACTTTACGCCTCCAAGTACATTTGATAGTCAGAATACGCCAACATTGATTGTCACTGCTACGACGACAACATTGGTAGGGGCGCCAAGTACTGGTACGACACGAAATGTCCGTGGTCTCAATATTCGTAATTCGCATGCATCGTCATCGAATACGGTTCGAATCGAATTCTTCGATGGAACAAATATCGTTGAATTATTCAACGTCACACTAGCTGCTGGCGAAGTGCTCGTCATGAACGAACAGGGCGTCTGGTTCGTTTATGATACTAATGGTGGCGTGAAGATGGGTGCGAGTGCAGCATCCGATACATTGGCTGGCGTGATTCAAACGGCGACTCAAGCCGAAATGGAATCCGCTACGTCAACGACGGATGCCGTCACACCTGCTCGACAGCATTTCCATCCTGGTCATGGCAAGTTTTGGGTTAAGTGCGGCGTCACCGCAAATATTCTTGGTAGTTACAATGTCACGAGCTTAACCGATACGGGAACTGGTCAGGTGACCGTAACCATCAACGTGGACTTTTCCTCAACAAACTGGGCTTGTCAGGTGAACGTCGAACGAACTTCGACATCGCTAACGGTTGCTAACTTACGCCAAGCAGCAGTTCGTAATGCGGGTCAAGCTGCTGGTACAGTGCTGTGTGAATGTTGGGATGGCACTGCAACGACTGCTTTGCAGACGGATCCGACGGCTTGGCATATTAACGGACTTGGAGATCAATAATGCCGCGACCTCCAGACGTTGAAACTATTGCGCTGACTTTCAAAGATGGAAGTGTTGGTATCATGTCATTCATAACGACAGATTATGATGACAATGGCGTGCCACGGTGGTCTAAACCACCAACGGAACAAAATATTCAGAAAGAAATCGATAAATCGATGTTCCCTCAAGGTGCACCAGTTTCTTGGCGATTGATTGATCGGCGAGAAGTACCACAAGATCGGATTTATCGAAATGCGCTGGTTGATAAAGATCGCAAATTACAATTCGATATGCCGAAAGCACGTGAAATACATCGTGAGCGAATGCGGGCGGTTCGTAATGAGAAATTAGCATTGCTGGATATTGAAATGGTTCGCGCGATGGAACTGCCTGGAACTGGCGCGGCGACTCGCGATAATCGGACTCAGGAAATCGCGACGAAGAAACAACGATTGCGCGATGTGACCGATCTCCCTGAAATTGAATCTGCGCAAACAATAGAGGAATTGAGAGCGGTCTGGCCGGATTATCTGAATGGCTAAACCGGGAATTTTTGATTCGGCGTTATCGTCTTTCGGACTTTTCGATACAGAACTCAATGCTGGTGGTTTGTTTTCTCCGGATGCTGCCGAAACTGGTGGTGGCGTTACTAGTGGAGCTGGTGCAGCTGCGGGTACTTCGACTGTTACGGCAGTTGGTGCATCGCAAGCATCTTCTTCGGCTTCGGCCGCTGGTACTTCAACCGTTACGGCAGTCGGTGCATCAACAGCGCGATCTGATGGTGCAGCGGCTGGTGTTGGTGCTGCGGCTGCAGTTGGTGCCGCGAAATTCATTGGAGCTGGTGCTGCTGCCGGATTAGCAACAGCTGCGGCAATTGCATTTGCTGTCGCAGCTGGTGCCGGCAATGCAGCTGGTTCTTCAACTGCCACGGCAGTCGGTTCGAGTTTCGTTTCCGCGGTTGGAAATGCATCAAGTGTCGCGACTGCAACTGCAGTCGGTGCATCAACAGCATCATCAACAGGTTCTGCGGCTGGTAGTGCGAGCGCAACGGCTGTCGGTCAATCTACGGCGTCATCGATTGGTTCCGCGGCTGGCGTTGCTGATGCATCAGGTGTATCTACACCGCAAGCTCCTGTTGGAACAACCAGCGGTTCAAGCACAGTCACAGCGGTTGGTGCTGCATTAGTCACGGCGGTTGGAAATGCTTCTGGGTCTTCCACAGTTACGGCGGTCGGTGCTTCCACTGCACAGAGTATTGGCGCAGCGGATGGGACAAGTTCGGCCACCGCGACTGGTAAATCAACAGCCAGTTCAATTGGCTCAGCAGCTGGTACATCGTCCGTCTTTGGTGCAAATGCTGAAGCCAATCTTGGTGCAGCAAGTGGTTCAAGCACTGCAACGGCTATCGGTTCCGCTCTAGTTACTGCTGTTGGAAATGCATCTGGTACAAGTACAGTCACAGCGGTTGGCAAAGCAACGACTGTTGGCATTGGATCCGCAGCCGGTCTTGGCGATGCGACTGCCGTTGGTAAAAGTGCTGCGCAAGCAATCGGATCTTCGTCTGGTTTATCCACTGCGACTGCTGATGGCATCAGTCTCAAAATTAGTGTCGGCGCGGCTGCTGGTTCAAGTGCGGCAAGTGCAGTCGGCGGCGCATTTGTTCCAGGCGTCGGTGCCGCTTCTGGATCTGCAACGGCGAGTGCAATCGGTGCATCGCAAGCGCAAGGAATTGGTATCGTTAATGGAATTGCCGACGCACAAGCAGTTGGTAGAGACCTGATTATTGCGGTCGGGTCCGCCGAAGGTACAAGCGACGCTGATGCTGAAAGTCTTGCTTCATTACGATTGTCCGTGATACGTGGGACTGGAAGTTTTTCGCAGGTGATTTCGAATGCCGCCTGATATTCGAATCATTAATGCGATTGGAAACAGTTCAACGAGTATTGATGCGTTGGCTCAATTCGTTGATCCGACAATTGTATGCAATGCGTTGTTTGGGAAAACGATTGATGGCATTGGACAATCCGATACGGAAGAACCTGAAGTAGTTGTTGCCAGGACAACCGCATTCCAAAATGGTGCGTTTCAGGTTGGTGCATTTCAATAATGGCTATTCGTATTCAGCATAGACAGAAATCCGATATTGTTGATGATGAAGCGCTTCCTGAAGGCGTGATCAAACCACAGCAATATTGGAATAATGATGTGCATCAAGCACTTGGATCTTTAGCAGTTTTAGAATGGGTTCCGACTGCGACTCCAGTCGATAATAATTGGCGTTCAGTATGCCGTTCAGAATCGCTTAATCTTTTTGTTGCTGTTTCTTCGACTGGGTCGGGCAATCAAGTCATGACATCGCAAGATGGATTTGATTGGATTATCCGGACTACTCCGACGCCAACGAAAGGCTGGGTTTCAGTCATTTGGGTTGAGACACTTGGTTTGTTTATTGCAGCAGCACAGGGCGGGATTATGACCAGCCCTGATGGAATTACATGGACACTTGAGACTATTCCTGCAGCAAATGGTTGGCACGATCTCGCATGGTCTGAATCGCTCCATTTGTTAGTTGCTGTATCTTGGGATGGTCATCCGAATCAGGTGATGACCTCGCCAAATGCACATACATGGACTTTACGTACGACACCGTTGAATCAGCAATGGGAAGGTGTTATTCGGTCCGATCAAAAAGGTTTGTTCATTGCCGGTGCCGATAGTGGCGTTGCTACAAGCCGTATGATGCGCTCCACGGATGGTATTACGTGGACAGTCAATACAATTCCAAATATCACAAGTGGTGCGTGGTACGATTTTCTATACGTTCATTCGTGGAACGTGTTCATTGCATTAAATCGTGATGTAACATCTGCGGCGCTGTTGATTTCAACCGACGGAATTACGTGGACGATTGCTCCTGGTGGTCAGGGTGGAAATAATTGGCGAGCGATGGCTTATTCTCCAGAATTTGATTTGGTTGTTGCACTTTCATCAACGGGACGAATTGGTGTGATGGATGGCACACCCGCAATGATCGTGATTGGTTATGCGGAATCCTTGGATTGGCAAGAAATTGCGTGGTCTAGTACTTTGAATCGTTTTGTTGCAGTTGGTCAGAGTGGTGTCGGTGCACGTGCTCTACGCACAATGCCGTGATTAGAAATGGCTATTGAATTCAACATCGACGCCGATAAGCGTTGGTTTCTTGGCGAAGATAAAATCTTGTCTTTCAAGATTTCGGATGCGAGTGGAAATCCTCTTGATGTTTCGGCTTGGCAGATGGAATTCATTGTTCGGAAGACTGACAAGGCAGCAGATCCACCGGTGATTCCACGGAAAGCAACGCCAACCGATATCGTCATCTCTGGTATCTTTAATTCAAATCCGGATCAGAATCAACAACGTGTGGTAATCACATTTGACAGTGATGAAACATCGAGTCTGAAACCAATCACGTATCGTTATTCACTGAAACGCATCGATACAGGAAATGAGGGGATACTTGCTTATGGTGGAATCACTTTCCTCCAAGCCACCGCTCACTAAGCAAGGGCCGGATATCGCAGCGCAAACTGCAGTGTTGCAGATTCTTTATGCCATGCCGATTCATGATGCGATTGGTGTTGCATGCTCTTATTTGTTGCATTGCTCTTTTAATCATCGTGATACCTTACGAGCGGTGATGAACGAGAAAATTGTGCGCGAAGGATTTTCTGGGATTTCGTTGCTTGAGCGCCTTCGGCGCGTCTGTCAATAGGAGTTTTCATGTCGAAAAGCAACTCGTTTGAAAATTCGCTGTTGTTGCTAATTTTCAATGCAACAACTTTTGCGAACGTTGCGATCAATGCCACTTCTTCACCGATCACCGATATTTATACAAGTCTTCACACGGCAGATCCTGGTGAAGCTGGTGATCAGACAACGAGTGAAACCACTTACACGAGTTATGCTCGTGTCGCGGTGGTCCGGACATCTAGCGGATGGACGGTTACAAACAACAGCGTGAGTCCGGTTGCAGCTATCACATTCCCCGCGGGAACTGGTGGCTCAGGCACTGTAACGCATTTCGGTGTTGGTAAATCTATTTCCGGTGCTGGCGTGTTGTTCTATTCTGGCACTGTCACACCGAACATCGTTACAGGCAACGGCGTTACGCCATCGTTGAGTACCGCGACGGCGATTACGGAGGATTGATGTCTCAAGAACCAACGCCCAAGCCGGAATCGAAAATTGTCACGGCCGTTGGCGTGGCAGTCAGTCGTTCTGGTTCAAGTCGTGCTAAAGCGCGGCGAATTCAAGACGTGATGAACGCGGAAATCCTGAAATGCAACGCGGAAGGAATCAGCACTTCAGAAGAAAATTCCCAAGTGATCCGGGAACGTATGATGGCAGCTCGTGAACGCGAACTCGAAGCCATCCGCGCAGAAGAAACTGAGGCGTTGAAACCCAAGGAGGAATAAATGCCTCTGGATGCAACAGTCGGTGGTGCTAATTCCAATTCGTTCATCACTGTTGAAGAAGCGGATGCGTATTGGGCTGACCGTGCGCATATTGCACTGTGGGATGAGACCGCCGAAGAGAAAACTTCGCTACTCATCACTGCGACTCGCATGATCGTTGCTGCCTATACATTGCATCGTCGCTTAATCCGAACGGATTCCGGCGATGGCGACCGTTACCTGATCAGCCGCACCTGGACTGGCGCACCGGCTACTACGACTCAAGCCTTGCCATGGCCTCGCATTGGAATGTACGATCGGAATGGAAATGCGATTCCGAGTAACGTCATTCCACAAGATTTGAAATTTGCCACAGCCGAACTCGCCGGACAGATTTCGAAAACGGATCGACTAATCGAAAATGATGTGGCAATACAGGGAATCAAATCGGTGAGTGCCGGTTCAGTGTCCGTGAACTTTAAGGACAACGTCGAACCGTTGCCCTTGTTACCACAGATCGTGGACGTGTGGATGGTGCCAAGTTGGTTGACTGATGAGAGCATTGAATTTGTGCAGACTGCGCAATTCGATGTCGTCTCATATGGATCCTATTATCGGCCATGAGTTTACTCGATGTTCTTCGTTCTGGCGTCGAGATTGCAAATCGGGTGACACGGCCGATTCAAGCGACGGTGATGTACAAACGTGAAACTGGCACGGATGAATATGGTGCGAAGACATACGCAACTGCTGTTCCTTTACACGCGATTGTCGATTTTCAAGCCAAGCAAGTTCGGACGAGAGAGGGAGTCCTGACCGTCACACGTGCAACGATCACACTGCTTGATATTGCCGAAATCGTCGCAGCGACGAATGGTCAGGGCATTGATAATGACGATCAGTTCATCTTTCCAGATGGTGATTCTGGTCCAACATTGGATATCGGTGGATTCGTGGATGCCGGAACTGGGAATCCGATTGCAACGACGGTGATGATCGGATGATCACGATCTGTTTCGTCTATTTTAAGAGCCTGACCTTAGCGAATCTTGAAGCAGCTTTGTATTCGTTGTATAAGCAAGATTTTGTTTTGATGCAGCATTTTGTAGAATCACTTGTTATTGTTGATAACGATACTGATGATTCAGTGATGCAAATCAAATCAGTATTGGAAAAATTTGAATTTCCGATACGAAATGTTGAATTACATTCGTTGAAACATGATGATCCGCTTAAGACTCATGCGTGGTCGACAAACACAGCGGTTGGCTATGCACGAACTCCGTGGGTTTTGTTTTGCCGTGCCGACTATTTGTTAGATTCAAATCTTCTCGCGAAATTCTTGCAAGTTCGTGAAGCACATCATAATTCCTGGAATGGATTTATCACTGCAGATGGACGTCATCTTCATGTAAACATGAGTCAGTGCGAAGAAACAAGATGGCGTATTGATGGAGCTGGCATATTGCAGAATATGCCGGGGATGACGTACGATTATACAGCCATCGATACAGGTGTCTGGCTTGCACGCAAAGATGCGTTCGATGCAGTTCATGGTCTAGATGAAAAACTATCCGCATGGGGTCATTCACAAACGCATTTCCAATACAAGTTGTACAAGGACGGTGTCGACTTTGTGCGAATTCCGGAGGTGCTCTTTTATCATCCGCAGCACTCTGCAACACGGGACATTGAGTTGGCACATTCGCAATTGAATCAACTCGGTGTAGACATCCGTGAATTGTGGGCACGTTACGAGGGCAGCAAACCTTACTGAGGACTGGGTAATGTCCAAACGATTAACAATGGCTTCATCGGGATATCAAATGAGCGATCATACGCTCTGTGAAGCCATTACGACTTCTGGATTGCCGATTCGAAAAATCCGTCCGCGCAAGATTCACTGCATTTTGCCGAGCTCGCCATGGCTTGCTGATTCTAAGACAAACATTCCGCTTGGCGTGTTATACATCGCTGGTTTGCTTCGCGAAGATGGGCATGACGTTATCGTCACTTCGATGTTGGATAAACGCTATGAAGGCAACATCCACCTCCCCGAAGACGTCATGGATTCCGACGTTCATATGTTTGGTTTCTGTACACCACAATTCGGTGAGGCTCTGGAACTCGCTGCTTACATCAAAGATCGTTGCCCGGAAGCGTTGCTTGTTGCCGGCGGTCCGCATCCTTCGTATGAACCAAAAGAAGTCAAAGAAGCAGGGCGACAAGAAAACTATCACTATCAAGGAGTTCTTCGCCAGCGCCGTGATTATCGAGCTCTGGACGGACGGGAATTATTTGATGCTGTAGTGGTGATGGAAGGTGAAGTTGCAGTCCGTCAGTTGCTCACAGATTGGGATGCTGGAAAGTTGCAGCCTTTCTACTACGGAGATAAATCTGACGTTCTGGACTTGGATGCTATTCCGTTCCCCGCATGGGATCTTTTGCCCCAAGATCACATTTACAACGACGGTGTCGCTGTCATGAAGAAGCGATACTTTCCGAACTCGGAATACCCTGATTCATCGAGCGCAGTCATGTCGCTCATCGGGACACGTGGTTGTCCGTACAAGTGCACATATTGTTCCACGCCGTGGATCGGTCAGAAACCTCGATATCGCTCGCCGCATAACATCATTGCGGAAATGGCACAAGTGATGGATAAAGGCGTGCGGATGTTCAAATTCCAAGATGATACCTACACGCTTCATCGCACTAAGCTTCGTGAGCTTGCTTCTGCTGTTCATGCTGCTTTTGGTTCGGGGAGTTTCGCTGCCCGCATCCATACTCGTGTCAATACTATGGATGACCATGTTGCGGAATCTCTCAAGTTAATGAACACTCGAGTCACGTGTTTTGGTATTGAATCAGGGAGTCAAAAAATCCTCGATGCAAATTGGAAGGGTACGACGGTCGCGCAGAACACTGCGGCATTGGTTAACGCGAAGAAACACGGTTTCTATACGATCGCGTTCTTGGTTGCTGGTCTTGCCGGTGAAACGATGGAGACCGCAAAAGAGACCATAGCGTGGTTGAAATCTGTCAAACCATATTTGGATTCTTGCAATCTTGCAGTAGGAATTCCGTATCCAGGTTCACGATGGTGGACACACCCACAAGAAAGCGGATTGGAAATCCTAGATTACAATTACGATAATCAATGGATTGTTGGGTTCTCAGCACGCGACGAAATTCTTGTCCGCCCGCATGGGACGACAATCAAGGAAATGTTTACCATCAAACGAATGATGTTTGATTTCCTCGTTGATAATGGGTGGGCAAAAGCGGAATGGGACGAAGATGTGCGTATTCGGAAACAACAGGATGAAGCCGTTCACAAAGGAACGCTGACGGCCGCAAGCACTGTTTCATACGCGGGGCACTGATATGGAACTCAATGGATTACTTCGTGGTTGCTCCAAATGCAGCGATGAATTCTACGATAACGTTGCGCTCATCGCTGACGACAATGGAAATCTGACAAAAGACCAGGAAGCGGCAGTGCTGCAGCACTTGATGAACAAACATGCCATTCACCAAGGTGTCCGTCCTTATCCCAACGCGAAACCGCGTTCATCGGTTGCGTAAGGTGTTTGAATCGTTTGAACAGACTGTCCATCAGGAGGACGCGGAGCTAGTGTTTCGCGTTGATGATGACGATGTGGCAAGCCAGCAATTTTTGCATGATCAACATGTTGTTGTCGGACCGCGTTACAATGGTTACGACAGTATGCCAACGTTCTTCAACGAAATGCATTGCGTGGCGACTGGCGACGTTTTGATGTGTGGCAACGACGACATGATCTTTCGAACACCTGATTGGTCCACGCGGATATTGGAAATCGCGAACCAGTATCCGGATGGTCTATTCGACATCGGTGTGTCGACCCTGAATCAGGATCACTTTCCGTTCGCCACCGTGTCGCGTCGTGTTACTAATGCGCTTGGCTTTCTATGGGATCCGAGAATCTTCTGGGGTGATATTTTCTTACGTGATGTGATGCAAGTCTTTGATCGGTGCATCATGGTTCCCGATGTGCAGATTGAACACGATTGGTCCGGTTACTCTCCTGATCAGGTGTTTGTAGAAGCTGATAAGGACATTGTGCGAAGACGTCCGAATTATTGGGCTGAGATTCATGCAGCTGCAGTGAGGGACGCTGTTAACACATTGAAGGAGAAACTATGATTAGCGTGTGCGTGCCTGTGCTGAAACGATATGATCTTTTGCGGAAGATGATCTTGTCGCTGAATGAAAGCACGGTTCCGCTAACGATGGAAATCATCGATAATGGGCAGGACAATGCACGATTGACGAAAGCAATCGCGGAAGCAACATTTCCGGTCAATGTGTTTTCGCCTTCTGAACCGATGGGTCTTGCTGAGGCCTGGAATTGGTTCATCACGAATATCCGCGAAGAGCGATTCATTACGAATGACGATATTACATTCGCACCGGACTCATTGGAAAAGATGGTTGCGGCCACTGCAAGTTTTGTAAGCTGCGGATTCGGATTTTCGTGCTTCCTGATTCGCGATGCATGCGTCGAGAAGGTCGGCGTTTTCGATGAAACGATTTCTCCTGGCTATGCGTATTTCGAAGATATGGATTATCTTCGTCGAATGCGATTAGCTGATGTTTGTGATGCTGTAGTCCAGTGTGGAGTGCAGCATAAGCAGAGTGCAACTCCGGAATATTTCACCGATGCTGAATGGACTGCGCATCATCAGAAATTTCAACGCGCAGCTTCAAATTATCGGACGAAATGGGAATCTGATCCGAGTTGGGAACAGCTTCGTGGCATTGGAGGCGCTGGTGTCAACAGTTAGCTTCCTCGTTCCAACAATCGGTCGGCCAACTTTGGCTAGAACGTTGGCGTCGATTGAATTGCAAGCTGGTGACGAAATCGTGTTAGTCGGTGATGAATCGCTGGAAGCAAATTTACAACAGTTTCTTGGGCCGCAGGTTCGTTTCCTTGCGTGTCCTCCTGGAAAAGATTGGGGTGCGGCAGAACGAAATTTTGCACAGCCAAAGGCGAGTAGTCAATACATTGCACATATCGATGACGATGATTACTATGCACCTGGCACACGGCAACTCATGGCCGATGCCATGCTTCAAACTCCTGACCGACCGGTTCTGTTCAGGATGCAATATCCGAATGGTCTTGTCTTGTGGCAGGGTGCAATTTTGCGCTGCGGGAATGTCGGCACTCCGATGATGCTCATCCCAAACGATCCTCAGATGTTTGGAACGTGGGGTTCCTTCGTTGGTGGGGATTGTCACTTTCTTGAGACGATGAAATGGACGGCCGATCAAATCGTTTGGCGTCCAGAGGTCATCGCGCTGTTGGGACACAACGTATGAAGAAGAAGTTGCTGTGGATTGGAGATGCCGGATGTCCGAGTGGTTTCGCTCTGGCGACTCATAAAACGCTGGAGACACTGCACAAGATTTACGACGTGACTGTTTTGGGCATTAATTATCGTGGTGATCCGCACGAGTATCCGTATCCAATTTTTGCAGCAGCTCCTGGTGGCGATTTCTTTGGCGTTGGTCGATTGCCATGGATGTGTGCACACGTTGAACCTGACGTCATTGTTATTCAGCAGGACGGATGGAATATTCCGTTCTACATCGATGAGTTGCAGAAGTTACCGAAGTTCCAAAAGGTTCCGGTGATCGTATCGCTGGCTGTTGACGGGAAGAATTTTCAAGGGCCGTGGCTTGAAGGTATTTCGCTTGCTATCTTCTGGACAAAATTCGCGATGGATGAAGCGCGAAATGGATCATATCGCGGACCTGCGACGGTCATTCCTTTGGGTGTTGATCTGGACACATATTGGCCGATGGATCGACTGGAATGTCGGAGCCGTCGGCTACCAAAAGATTTGGATGACGCATTCATTGTTGGAAATGTGAACCGCAATCAGCCACGGAAACGTTGGGATTTAACTATTCAATATTTTGCTGAATGGATCAAGTCCAAGAAGATCAGCGATGCATTCTTGTATTTGCATGCGGCGCCAACCGGAGAAGCTGGCGTTGACGTGAAGCAGCTTGCTCGTTACTATGGCGTGCTTGCTAAACTGGCATTCATGGAACCACCTGTTTGGTATGGCGTTTCGGAACAGCACATGCGCGACACATACAATTGTTTCGATGTGCAAATTTCGACGACTCAGGGCGAGGGTTTCGGACTGACCACTTTTGAAGGAATGGCGTGCGGTGTTCCACAGATCGTACCGAACTGGGCGGCACTCGGTGAATTGACTGCCGATGCTGCAATACAAATTCCGTGTTCCAACATTGCAATCGGCATGCCATATGTGAATGTGATTGGCGGCGTGCCGGATAAGGACGCATTCATTACAGCACTCGATACTCTGTACAACGATAAAGAGAAACGAGCTGAATTGTCTAAAGCTGGTTTGGAGTTAGTCAAGCAAGATCGTTTTCGCTGGGCGAGCATTGGAAAAGATTTTGCTGAAGCCATTCAATACGTGCTGGCACAACAAGAAGCAGCGACCGTATGATTAAGTGGCGCGGTCTTGAGGCAATGCGTTCAACTGTGCGAAAAATCGCACGAGAAGCTCCACAGCGAGTCAAGGCTGCATTGTATCAAGAAGCGCAAGAAATCATGACGGAATCGAAACGTCGCTGTCCGGTCGCTATGGATGGCGGAACGTTGCGTGCGAGCGGTATGGTTTCGAAACCAGTTCAAGAGGGCGACAATTTCACTGTGACGATGTCCTACGGCGGCGCAGCCAGTGAATATGCAATTGCAGTTCACGAACATCTTTCTGATCATTCGCCACCGTCGTGGATTACCGCGATGGAAAATGGACATCCGATTTCGTGGACGACTCCTGGAACTGGACCTAAGTATTTGGAAGGACCGATTAACGAGGCTCAGCACGATATGCTTCGGCGATTGGCTGTGCGTTTGAATTTTGACGAAAAATAATGTTTCTTGACGAGATTGCAGCCAAATTAGTTTCGGACGGGGTCGGAGTTCTTGGAACATCCATTTTCAAGAGTTCCGCGGCGATCATTCCGACTGGAAATGGTCCTTACCTGACCGTCTCAGAAACTGGTGGAATGGCACCTTCACGAAAACAGAATCAAACGACGGCGGCGACTCAACGACCAACTGCTCAAATTCTTGTGCGTGCTGCGACTTATGCATCAGCGCGTGCGATGAGCAAAGCAGCGTACAATTCATTGGATGGAGTTACCAACACTGTGCTGAGCGGCGTGTTCTATCTCAGCATTCGAGCACGACAGGAACCTACTGACATGGGTGCAGATGGTTCTGGACGGTTTCAGCTCGTGTTTAACATAGAAGCCGAGAAAGCTCCGTCGTAATGATTTTCAACAGGAGAAACAACAGATGACACTAGCGATCAGTGGTCACGGAACAAAAGTTGCGCGAGCTCTCGCGGCGACGCCGACGGTTTTCACGGACATCGCTGAACTCGGTGACGTGAATTTCCCGCCAATGTCACGTGCGGAATTCGACGCAACGACGCAGAATCGAAACATCGATGCACGCGTGCTGGGCGTGCTACGTCGTGGCGATTGTACGATTCCGCTCAATTTCTTGCCGAATGACGGAACGCACGACCACCTGACCGGCTTGCTTGCGGCGCTCATCACGGAGCCACCGCCGGTAGACGGTTACAAGTTCACGTTCCCTGCGGCCGGTGGCGCGTCCGTATGGGTCATGAGCGGTCAGGTCAAGGCAGTTTCGCCGAAGGCGCCTGTCGATGGAAAACTGTCGGCAGACGTGACTCTCGTTTTCAGTGGGCTGTTCACGATCAACGGTGTCGTGTACGGCGGATAAGCTGCCCCACGCAGCGTCAGTAGTCCACTTTCTGCCCGATCTTTGCGAGGGACACTGACGTAGAAGAAAGATCGGGCGCTAAATGCGTGGGGAGAAAATCATGGATGAAAAAGAAGCTGTTGCGGTGACAGACACGAATCAGGTCGAGTCAATGGATGACATCCTCAGCGCGAATGACGTTGAGTATGCGACCATTGAGGGATTCACTCCTGGCAAACCATTTCGGATTGCTTCACTGACCGCTGGTGATCTCATCGAGTGGTCAGAAGCAAACGAGGGTGAGGCCAAACGGACTGCTGGTCTTCGGCTGATCACGAAGAGCCTTGTGAATAGCAAAGGCGTGCGTTTCGCTGACAATCCGAAGAACATTGCCGTGTTTCGCCAGAAGAGTCACAAGGTGACGGAACGGATCGTCAAAGAAATCCTGAAACTCAATGGCATGACGGTGAACGCGGAAGCAGCAACAAAAAAAGACTGAAGCGATCATCACGGCGTCGCTTTGCATATCAATTGGCCGTGAGGCTTGGAAAAGCCAGCGTGAAACGGATGCTCCGTAGTCTCACGGCCAAGGAATTCATTGAATGGGAATTGTATGCACGACTTGAGCCCTTCAACGAATTACGCGCGGATTATCGTGCCGCTTCAATCGCTACGGTGCTTGCTAATATCTATCGTGGAAGAGGGCAACGCGCCTATTCACTCGAAGATTTTCGTTTGCAATTCGAAGAACAGGAGCCACAGAAGGTTACACAGACTCCAGAGCAACAAGAAATGAGAATGCGGATTTTGATGGGTGTTCCAATCGATATGCCGCTTCCACCACCGATTCCGTGGGACGAACTTGAGAAACAGTAATGGATATCGGAACCCTTACAGGTAACATTACTCTCGAAGATCAACTCTCGTCAATCTTGGCGAGAATTGACGTCGCACTTAAGCAGACTGGCGAAGCTTCGCTGCACACCGCAAAGGGGATTGATACTCTTCAGGGCAGCATGACTTCGGCTGCAACGGTTGGTGCTTTTCTTGGAAATACTCTTGCATCGTATGCGCAACAAGCTGTCAGTTTTACAACCAATATCGTTAAAGAATCGTTGATGGCCGGTGCTCGCTTAGAGCAGCTCGGTGGCGTCACGCGTTTCCTTGGCCAGAACGCTGGTTACTCGGCAAAATTCATTGATGATCTCGCAATTAAAATTGAAAAGACTGGTATCACTGGCGTCCAATCTCGGGATGCGATTGTTCAGTTGCTCAGCGCGCATATCGATTTGAAACGAGCTACGGAGCTTTCGGCAGTCGCGCAAAATATGGCGACAATCTCTGGTGAGAGTTCATCAGAGACCTTCAAGCGAATTGTTGCCGGCATCACAGGCATGAATACGATGCTTTTACGTGGTGCTGGTTTCACGACAACACTGACACAAGCAACGGATGAATACGCAAAGAGTATAGGCAAGAGTGGCGGAGCTTTGACTGGTGCGGAAAAACAACAAGCGCTGCTCAATGCGGTTCTGAAAGAAGGTGCTGAGAAAGCTGGTTTGTACGGCCTGTCGATGGAATATTCATCGAAGATTGCCGGTTCGTCGGAACGCGCGTGGCAGCAGGTATCTGAACAAATCGGCACGGTTCTGTTGCCAATCACCAATGTGGCGATTAAATCCTGGTATGCTTTAGGTACATCGTTGCGTGATTCAGTCGCTGGTATACAAACTGAAGTCGGTCCTGCGATGCAACATCTCGCGGATATGCTGAAAGGCATCATTGAAACAACCGGTCAGTTTGTAAGCATGACAGTGACCGGCGCTGTCAATGTGTACAAAGCCTACGATTCACTGCCACCAGTAGTGAAAATCTTTACGCAAAATCTTGCGTTACTTGCTGCTGGATTGTTTGCTGTACAAGTTGCCGCTGAGTCGCTGATGGCGACTAAACTTGGTGGTTGGATAGCGAGTCTTGCCGCTGAAATTTTCAAACTGAGTGTCATGACCCAAGCGTTTGGATGGGGAACACTCGGTGAAGCAGCTTTGGCGAATCTCGGTGCAGCTTTTACCAAACTCTACAATATCATTTTGGCACATCCATTTGTGGCAATCGCGGCTGCGATTGCTGGCGTGACTTTGGCTTATACAAGTTGGCGGCAGGCGACTGCAGAAGCACAATTACAAACAGAAACAGCTGCAGCCAAACAATTCGTATTGAATAAAGCTCTGAAAGATGGTTGGTCGTCAACCGAAACAGATCAAGCCAAACGCTACGCCGAAGCAATTGCTTTCAATAACGAACAGTTTCGTAAAGCGCACGGTGGGGCGAAAGATTTACAAGAAGCGATTTCAGATCTATCAAGTAATTCTGGACACACGGCGACGCAACTCGACGAACTTGAACGTTCAGTGATGGCGACGGCAAAAGCGAATAATTTTTCGACGCCATTAATGAAACAGGTTGGAGTTGCTATCGCCGGAGTAAATAAAGAGGCTCTGGCTGGGCATCCTGCACTACAAGCTGTTGCAGCATCCATGGCGAACAGTGCGGCTGGTGCCGATTTGATGTCACAGAAATTGAAATCTTTGAAAGATGCTGCGTTAACGCCGCTGACTGAAGCACAAAAAGAATATACTCGCGTGGCTATGAACACCGAGTCGATAAAGGAAATCCTCAAAGTCACTGGTGCGACAGAAGCGGCAACGAAAGCCTACATCACGGAACTCAAGAAATCCGCAGCCGAACAGACAAAAATCGAAGCGGCTTTGACGAATTACAATGCAAAACTTGGCGATTATCAAAACGTCATGGCCAAAATTGGCGCGACGTTATATGAAGGAATCGCCTTTGATCATGCACGTGGTAAATCAATTGCTGAAATCGCCGCGGCATACAGCGTAACAAAACCCATTGTTGAAAGCGTTGTATATGCAGAAAAACAATGGGCTGAGCAAAAGAAAATTGGTGCGCAGCTCGTTAAGATTCAATTCGGTGAATTGAAGGGATTCCATTCAAAACTCTTAGAAGTCGACGAGACTGAATTGAAATGGGTTCGGACGCAGGTGGAAGTTGCTGCTGGACTTAAAATGGTTGAACGGAGTATTCCTGCGCCATTACAAGGCTTCTATAACATGGCGCTAAGTTTGGAAGATGTCGGTCGTAAGTCTACAGAAATCGACGAACTGAGAATCAAACTCGATAAATTGGCAGCTGCAGAAAGACGGGCATCTGAGTCACTTGCGACGATCTCCGAGTATTTCACCAAACTTGGTCAAGTGACCGGCGGGATGATGGGTGCGATACTCAGCGGAGTTGGACAAGTTGTTGTCGGACTTGAAAGTGCGCATAAGCAATCAAAACAACTTGGTATTGATGGTCATGAACTTGGTGGTCACTTCGGACCGCTGAGCACGATTTTCAATGATAATGCCGACAGGATGCAGAAGTTCGCTGCTGGTGTACAAACCGCAGCTGGTATCGCTCAAGGTGCAATTGCGGTTTGGGACGCGACTTCCGCACATTCATCTGCCGCCGGTAACGCACTTGGTGGTATGATGGCTGGGGCTCAGGCTGGTTCGATGTTCGGGCCTTATGGAATGGCTGTCGGCGCAGCGGCTGGTTTGGTGGTTGGCATCATTCGTGGAAAACCTGCGTGGGCCAAGGCTGCGGAAGAAGTCGGGCGGGATTTTGGTGAGAAGATTTCAGACGATCTTGCGAAGGCGATTGCAAAATCTGCAAAGGAAGATTTCGGAGGAAGTCGGCAGGCCGCGGCAATATCGCATTTATCTGATATCATCAAGGAAGCCGGAGGTCTCTCAAAAGATAATCTAGCACAAATGACGGATAGATTCCACGATGTGTTCTCACTGATTGAAACACATCAAATGACGATCGCACAAGGTGCGAAAGTCATGGATGAAAACTTTGCGCAATTTGCACAAGCTGGTACCAACAATCTTGGGATGTTGGATAAACAGCTTGTTGAAATCATCAAGCTGAACGGACAATACGGAACTCAATCGAAAGAGATCGCCGCATATGTATCCGGTCAGCTAACTAATGCGCAGACTGGTTTCAGTGCGGCATTGAGAATCACCGGTAATGCATACGCAGATCGGGCGAAACAACAAGCGGAATTCTCCAAGCGCCGCGCGGAAATGGATCAGGATGAATACCTAGACATCGCGAAAATCATGGATCTCGAAGCCAAGTATGCCAAGGCGGATCTTGGGCATAAAATGGCAATTCAAATCCAGATTGATCAGATCATTGCGAAGAACGAAGCTGAATACAAGGGCTTGATGGCGTTGCATGATCAGATCGAGAACAATGATCGAATTATCGAAGTGACCGGACTTCATTCACAAGAAGCCGCGAGTGCAGTTGCTAGTTCGTTGGCTGGTATTGTCTCGGCGAACATGGAGGCTGGCAAATCATTTATCGAGTCGGTCAGGGCGATTGGTCCAAACGTCGAATTGTTGCAGGCGCAGTTGGAAGCGACTGGTTACACTGGAGGTGCTGCATTCGATTTCATCAAGAACATGGTTGATTTCGCGAATGATGAAATCGCGGGTCCGGCACTCGAATCCATTGAAGGCTACACCGCTGGTATGATCGGTCTGAGCAACGCTGGTATCCTGAATCAGGAGACATTCTCAGGTCTGGCCGGTCAGATTGCCGCGACTGAAGAAGCGTTGGTGGCACAGGGTTATTCCAGTGACACTGTGATGCTTGCGATGCGTGGTGATCTCCAAACAATCTGGGAGATGCAGCAGCGCTACGGCTACAGCGTCGATGAATCGACGCAAGCATTGATTGATCAAGGCGTGCAATCCGGGCTCATCGGTGAACAGGCGAAATCGGATAATCAAAAGATCCTTGACGTGCTGATGGCAATCGGTGACGCGCTCGGTGCGAAGATCCCTGAAGGTCTTCGTGCAATGGAGCAACAGACTAAAACGACTGCCGCGAATATGAAGACGGAACTGGATAAAATCCCCAAGGATTTCGATATCCAGATTGAAGGTCATTACATTGCGCCGGACATCCCTGATTACGCATCGCGTGGCGGTCGCGTCACGGCATCCGGTGTGCAATACTTGGCCGTTGGCGGACCGGTGCTCGAAGGTCCGTGGCCTGCGAGAGGTTCGGATACAGTGGCGACGATGCTTACACCTGGCGAGGGCATTGTTACAACGAAAGGCATGGAACGACTCGGCAATGAAGGTTTGCGTCAACTGAATCAGGGTGGTTTCCCGGAGATGCCGTCGAATGAGGAAGTCGTCGATTCTATCAACGGTCTTCGCTCAGATTTGAAAACATCGCTGCCGCGTGCTATGTCTCGTGCGATCGCTACTGGCTTAGTCGGATTGCGGACGGCATGAGTGGCATCATTGAAATGGAATTCAGCGGCCGTGGTAATGGTTGGACGACCGTTACCGATGTGCTTCGTGGTCCTGGCATCACGTGGCATCGTGGTCTCCCTGGTTCTTCCATTCTTGATCTTGTAGCCGATATCGGCACTCTGTCCTTTTCACTCGACAATAGCGAACGAAACAGTGTTGGATTAATCGGATATTACAGTCCAGATCATGAAAATAGGAGATCTGGATTTGAATTGAATATCCGTGTGCGCTATCGAATCGGCAGTATCATCCGATTTACTGGCGTGTTAGATTCAATCACTCCAATCACTGGTCGGCACGGTCCTCGTACGGTATCGTGTGAAGTTGTCGATTGGATGGATGTTGCACAGCGAACGAGATTAGAAAATCTTCCAGTACAAATCAACAAACGAGGTGACGAGATTTTCCAGGTCCTCATTGATTCAATTCCGATCGTCAGCCAGCCTGACGCATTGGAAATGGATTTGAGTGCTGATATTTTTCCGTATTCACTGGATCGTACACGAGATGAACAGACAGTGCTTCGCGATGAAATTTATCGTCTATGCATTAGTGGTTTAGATCGTTGCTGGATACGTGGTGACGGAACTGTTGTGTATGAATCCAGAACCCGTCGTGCAATCAGTGCAACTAATGCTGATGTGTATGATGATCATTTTGGGTTTGTCGCCGATCGAGATCGTACTAGTCTGATCAACAAGGTTCAATCAACTGTTCATCCTCGGGTGCCTGGCTCCAGCTACGTTGTCATGTTCTCGATGAAACAACCAATGGAGCTAATCCCTGGCCAGACTATTACAATTCTTGGGCCTTGGACAGATCCAGATAATCCAGACGTTCGTGTTGGCGCTGCTGATTTAGCACCAATCACAGCGACTACCGATTACACAGCAAATACGGCGAGTGATGGAAGCGGAACGAATCTGACAGGTTTTGTGTCGGTGACGATTGGTTTTTCTGGAAACGCGACAGAATTTTCTGTGACGTACAACGGAGGTGTGACTGGCTATTTGACGAAACTACAACAACGCGGGAAACCATTGTATGATTATGGTGCGACTGTCATGCAGTGGAAAGACGATACGAGTATTGCACAGTATGGTCCAATCGTGCAACAGATTGATATGGTGTATCAAGCTGATCCACGATTTGGATTGGAAGCTGCGCAATATTTCGTTTTTTCTATGGCCTTTCCGATAACACAAGTTTCGGGTCTCGTTCGTTTTGTTGGCTTGAATAGCGATGCATTAGAATTAGCAAGAAGCCTTGATCGTGACATCAGTGATCGTATTGGTCTGACGGATTACGTGACTGGTATCACGCGTTCATTCTACATTAATTCAATCACTGAGACGGAACAAGATAATACACTCCGAACCGAATTTACACTTGTCCCTGCTGATTCAACGGCATTTTGGTTATTGGAAATCGAGGGACTTTCCGAACTTGATGGATCAACGCGACTTGGATTTGGTTTGATCGTTGGTCATACAGATGTGGCTCATTCTGACGTGCATCAGGATACTGCACACGGAGACATAGCTCATTCCGATACGCATACTGATGATGCACATCAGGACGTTGCCCATGGTGATGCTGCACATGCAGATGCTGGAACGCACGGTGACGTCGCTCATTCAGACGTTGCTCATGGCGACGCTGCTCATTCAGACCGCGCGCATACTGATACTGCACATAGTGATACGCATGGTGATACGGCGCACTCCGACGTAGCTCACTCTGATTCCCACTCCGACGTAGCTCACTCTGATATCGCACACGAAGATTCTCACTCTGATTCGCACGTTGATCGTGAAGAATTTTTCGATTCACCTGGTCACATTGCGCATGGTGATTCGCATACCGATTCGCACAGTGATTCACATAGTGACTCGGCACACGTAGATTCACATTCGGATACTGCGCATTCGGATGTCGCCTTAGTCAACACACATTCTGACGTGGCGCACGCTGACGTTAGTCACGGCGATACAGCACATTCTGATACAGCACATTCTGATATTGCGGCTCATGCAGACGGTGTTCACTCAGATACAGCACATTCCGATTCAGCACATGCTGATACTGCGCACGGCGACGTTGCTCACACGGATGTGTTGCATACCGATACGCCACATGGTGATCAACACAGTGATATTGCTCATGGGGATTTAAACTGATGTCTATTGAATTGACGCCTGTTGGCGTGGCATGTAATCTATCATGTGATTATTGCTATCAGAATCAAATGCGTGAAGCTGGCAATATCACACAAGGTTACAATTTCGAAAAGATGAAAGCAGGTCTTGAACGCGAGGGTGGTCAATTTTCCATTTTCGGCGGCGAAGCACTCCTTACACCATTACCGATTCTTGAAGAGATCTTTGCCTACGGGCTTGAGCGATTTGGTTCAAACAGCATCCAATCCAATGGCACGCTGATTACCGACGAACACATTGTACTATTTCAGCGATACAAAGTGCATGTCGGTTTGTCACTAGATGGTCCAGACGAACTAAACGACAGTCGTTGGGCTGGCACCTTGGAAAAGACTCGTGCAGCAACGCATGCGAGCTTCGTTGCATTACATAAATTGCTCAAAGTGAAGATCGTACCAAGTATCATCACGACGCTCTATCGAGGAAATGCTGTTGGCGAACGACTTTGGCGACTCATGCAGTGGTTCACCACCCTGAACAAGCTCGGAATTCGCAGTATGCGAATCCATCTGCTCGAAGTTGAGAATGATCGTGTGCGTTCGACGATGGCATTAACGAATGAAGAAAACACGGCTGCCTTGTTATCGTTGTATCATTTTCAGAAAATGCATCCCGGAATTGATTTTGATATCTTCAATGACATGCGCAAATTGCTCATGGCTGAAGATCAACAGGTGACATGTATCTGGAATGCTTGTGATCCTTACACGACTGCCGCGGTGCGCGGCGTGAATGGTCAGGGTGAATCCTCGAATTGCGGTCGTATGAACAAAGAAGGTGTGGATTGGCGGAAGGCCGATGTCGTGAGCCACGATCGGCAAGTCGCACTCTACCATACACCTCAAGAGGAACTTGGTTGTCAGGGATGTAGGTTTTTCTTTGCGTGCAAAGGTCAGTGTCCTGGCACCGCACAGGACGGTGATTGGCGGAATCGCAGTGAACATTGCGCGAGTTGGATGGCGCTGTTCGAACGGATGGAAGCTGATCTGATTCAAGAAGGTCGCGTGCCGCTTTCGAAACAACCAGAATTACGGCAGCGTGTGGACGCAGTTATGTTGCGCTTCTGGGAATCCGGCAAGAACATTTCCATTCACGAAGCTCTGCAATCCGTGTTATCGGGTAAGGAACCAGAGATTTTACAGGATCATCCTCATGGTGATCATTGGGATGCACCTGACGGATATCAACACGCAGATAATCCGTATGTTGTTCATGGCGACTCTGGTACGACTGTGATGCATGGAGATTCGGATGCCTCCTTCTGATTCGACGCGAATCATGTGGGCGAATAGCAAGGCGCGTGAAATTTGGGGACCACGTTTGCAGGCTGTATCGAACGCGTGGCTGGAAGTGGAATTGGCATCCGTGCGACTCGGACTGCGATCTGTGGCATTAGTCTACGGTGAAAAGCTCGTGCAGAAATCTGGCTTGTCACCGGCACTGATTGTGGATCAGGATCGTTTTGCAGTCGGACCGTTGGCTGAGGAACTTGCGAGAGCCTATCGGAAACGAGATGATGACGCGGTTGGTCGATTGCTGCGCTATCCGCGATGTTGTCGGCAGTTTTTTCAGCGAGTGAAAGTCAATGGAAATGTCGATACGACGTGGGATATGGCTGGTCCAGATCCGTTACATGTCTCCGGTCCACTCGAGTGCAATATTCTTGGTCGTTGGCTTGGTGTTCGATTAGTGCCGCATCTACCATGCTCGTTCACCTGTGATGATACATGGTTGTTCGCTCAAAGTTTGGATGCCTTGTGGCCACGGAAAGAACTTGGATGGGCACGCGATATTCTAAGTTGGCCAATCGAGTGGTCCGCAAAGAACGGTCTCGCTGAAATCAAGTATCCGATTTTGAAAGTCTCGACGCGAACGACTGTATTAGGAAATCGTGTGGTGCGTCGAATTGGCACTTCGTATCCAGACGAAGGTGCACGCGGTCTTGTCTTTCCATATCAGCAACAACCAACAAAACCACTCAAACTCATGCGATCGAAAGATTGGACCGAAAACGGATTCAATTCCGAAGCCAACATGGAACGAGCTCATGCCATGATTTTGGCGGAACTCAATGTGCAACCACCTGCAGGTTTGGTCGTTGATCTTGGCGCTGGTAATGGAAAATTGCTTGAACGGATTCGCGATGATTTTCAAATGCCGATCATGGGCATTGAAATGGATTACGATAAAGTCCGTGGCCGCGGATTTCTTGTGTGTGGCAATCTTGCAGATCCAATGATTCGTGAACAAGTTACGAATTGTGATACTTTCATTGTATCACAACGTCGTTTTGAAGAGATGCCGGATCTAGAAATCTGGGCACGAGCCAACGCACGGCAGGTGCTTGTTTACTCCTACGATGATCCGATGTTTGCACGCGTTGACCTCGGAGAGAGGGCAAGATAATGGCTTGGACAAATCCTCGTACGTGGAACGCTGGCGAAATGGTGACAGCCTCGATGCTGAATACCCATATTCGTGATAATCTTAACTCACTTCGATCTGAACACCATCTGTTACAAACTTTTCGTGGTCTACGCTTGCGGACACATCCTGACTTTAACTTGGCTGCAAGTCGAGTCTGGTTAAAGGCGGATGAAATCGTGATGAGTGATGGAACTCGTCTGAGTAATTGGGATGGTCAGACCGCTGATATTACTGTTTCTGGCGCAAACGGCCTTGACACTGGTAGCGAGGCTGCGTCAACTCGATACGAAGTGCACGCCATTGCTAAAGATGATGGCACTAAGGGTTTGCTTTTACACAAGGCGAAATCCGCACCTGTTGATCAATCGCAAACGGCACAGACAACAAATAGCCCACTCCGATTTGGTGCCACAACCAACGTCAAGGAAGGTCAGAGCTTTAAGCCAGGCACGACTGGTCCTCTGGACGCAGTTGATATTCTGATGTTTCGTGCTGGTAATCCAGCAGGTCGTGTATGGTTGACTATTGAAGCAGATTCCAGTGGCAGTCCATCCGGAACGCCACTCGCGACGTCGGACAAACTCGACGCTAATGCATTCAGCACGTCTAGTCAGTGGGTACAATTCATCTTCCGATCACCTGCAACTCTGACCTCCGGCACGACATATTACATTGTTCTACAAGGTGATTATACCACGAGTGCTGTCAACTATGTTTCGTGGCACTATTCCGCAGGAGGTAGTGTTTACGCAAATGGTCAGTTCTATGGCTACGATGGAACGACTTGGACTTCAAGTGCAACTGCCGATTATACATTCAAAACACACACTCGCCTTAACGATAGTGTGCCGACGATGCCAACTGGTTATACAAAGAATACAAAGGTTGGCTATGTTTACAATGATGGTTCGAGCAACTTCGACGCGTTCATTCAAACTGACCGACGCGCTCAATTATTAAATGATCATCTCATCGTGAATGGTTCAACGTCAACTATTGAAGTACTCACGGATCTGGCAACGGTAATTCCGTATGGACCAACTAAAGTGTGGGCTGCTGGTCAAAATACAACGAACGGTGCAAGTGTTTGCATTGGTCCGGTTCCAGATGCCTATGACATGCGTTCAACAACGCTCCGCAATAATGTTATTATGCAACAACCAGCCGCAGCGAATAGCATGGTTGTTGGCTTTTCGTCGGAATTTCACACTGAGATGCAGGCGATGTATTTCCGTGTTGGTGCTGGCACCGGCTATGTTTGGATCACTGGTTATGAGTGGGTTTCCTAATTCGGAGATCAGGTCATGAGAATTTATCGATTCGATAAAACTACAGGTCAAATCCTTGAAGGTGGTTATTTTCAACCACTTTATGATCCGTCTACAGAAGGACTTTTTGAACTCACTCAAGACGATCTTCCTCACCTTGATTTTCGTTTACAGCGAATACAAAATGGAATTCTTCGTGCTGCAACACAACAAGAAATTGACGATTACGATTCGACAAAAGCTGATTTAACTGCGAAACAAGATATTGATCAAAATCGCGGTCTCAAAGCAGCTGTGATTACTTCGTTATGGGGCCGTCTCAATCGACAACCAACTCCCGCTGAAATTAATGCCGAACGAACTCGTTTCATCAATGTTTATAAGCAACTAGGATGACTGAAGACTTTATCTGGCACACGTACACGCATACGATTCCTGCTGCTTATGCACTGCTTCCCGGCCGTATGAACAGCCAGGAAGCGACAGCGCAATTGTTGGCTATCGCCTTGCAGGAATCAGGGTTGGAACACCGAATACAGGTGCCGAATGGTCCAGCGCACGGTCTGTATCAATTTGAACGAGCCGGTGGCGTCACCGAAGTCCTGAACAATCCTCTCACGATGGAAATCGCTGGCGCGATTTGTAAGCTGCTACTTTACGCACCTGCACCTTCTTCGGTGTACGATGCTATCGTCGATAATGATGTACTTGCGACTGTTTTTGCACGGTTGTTGCTGTGGATTGATCCGCGTTCAATGCCGACATCGACTGAGTACAACAAAGGATGGATGATTTATCGTGCTCGTTGGCGTCCTGGTAAGCCTCGGCCGGACGCGTGGCCCAACAATTTCAATCAGGCGTGGCGAACCATCAGGGGAGCATGATATGGCTGGTGAACGAGAGCGGATAGACTCGATGCTGCAATCCATTCGTGCATCGGCGGATAGCATCGAAAAAGAATTGGATAGCGTGCTGCTGGTTCCGAAACCGGAGCCAGCCAAGGACGTGATCAAGGTTAATGTTGGCGACAGTGTGCAGAAAGCGTATGATACACTTCTGCCGACTGGCGGCACAATCTTGCTTGCGCCTGGTATCCACAATGGCGAGCTGAAACTTGCGGAAAGACCGACTGATGCGAAGCTGATCACATTTTCTTCTGACAGCACGAACTTACCAGCCGATGGTAAACGGACAGGTCCAGAATATCTCCCTGCGATGGGCCAGATTTTCGGAGTCACCGCGGCAAAGAGCCCGGTTCGTATCCTAAACAAATCGCGGAATACCGCGTTCGTCAATGTGGCCTTCGGGCCACCAGTCACCAAATCATTTACGACTATTGAGATGGGTGGTGACAAGAATAGCATGCCAACACCTGCAGATCGTCCAGACGGATTCATGTTTGATCGAGTCTTTGTCTTTGGCGATCCTACAGCTGGAGCTCACCGTGGAATCGCTCTCAATGCGTCCAATGTCACGGTGAAGAAGTCTTACTTCAAGGACATCTTCGAACCAGGGAGAGACTCACAGGCAGTCAGCGCGTGGAACGGTGGCCAGAACATTGTGCTGGATGATAACTACTTCGAAGGCGGCGCGGAGAACGTGATGTTCGGCGGAAGTGACAGTGCTTCTCCAGAAATGGCCTGTCAGGACATCGTGATGAAATACTGCCACTTGAAAAAGCAGTTCAATGATGCCTGGAAGACCGCGTCGATCAAAACGCTCTTCGAAATCAAGCATGTCAAGCGAATGCTTGTTGACAGTTGCCTGTTCGAAAACAACTGGTCACGCGATTGGCCGACTGGTGTGGCGATCATGTTGAAAGCCTGCAACGGCGAGAACATCGAAACTTGGGCGACCTGCGAAGATATGACAATGACAAACCTGCTGATTCGCAACGTCGGCAGCGTATTCGGGTTCATCGGAAAGAACGATAGCGGACGTATCAGCGATTGGATGCGTCGTGTGACCATCCGCAACGTGCTTGCTCATACGATCAACCTTACGCCGTGGCTGGGCACTGGCCGCGGTGCACCGTTCGCCAACGGATGCGAAGAATTTTTCGTAATGGATCACATCACGATGCATACGAATCAGCATTCGTGGATGAATACGTGGTTCGATTCAGGCATCACCAAAGCGCCGGGCAAATTTGTCCTGACGAATTCCGTCATGGCGGAAAGCAGCTATGGCTACTTTTCACAGTCGAACGGCATCGGCTTCCCGGCAATCGAGAAAGATTGGACTGGAACTCAAATCAGTGGAAACGCGTGGCGGCAAGGAGCCCGTGCACAGGGAGTTTTGCCTGTTGATAATCTGCGGTTGCCGCCAGCGAATTGGGACGCCAGCTTTGACTCTGATCACGGAGTGATTCCTGATTCGGCAATCGCGCAGGTCAAGACTACGGATGGAAAATTGCCGGGAGCCGATGTGCAGGCATTGAAGGCGATTTTTGGTACGCTGTGACTCAATCGCGCCGGGTGCTGCGGACCTTTACAGTCCGCGATCCAGTGTTCCGCGCAACGATTCACATGTGCGTTGGTCCGTATCTCGAATTTGCCGAGTGGTATCGGTGTCACTACAAGGACAATACGACGGCCGTCGATGGCCCGGAACCACTCGGTAAAATGATTGAGCTCATCAATGATGGCTGCGATGGCGTGCGTGAGTGGTTTCTGTGGTTTCCCTCCACACGTGCGGAATCGCAAACCGTTGGACACGAGTGCTTGCATGCAGTCATCCATATCTTGAATGACCGCGGCGTGCGCTTCGCGCCTGACAGCGAGGAAGTCTACACCTACTATCTTTCGTTCCTCATGCGTGAAGTGGAAAAGTTCTTCAATCGTTTGGATCGGCCGAAAAAGACGGCCATAAATGCTGGTAGCTCACTGGTCCGCTAACCAGTGAGCTCGGGAGTGAATCATGGAAGAACGACCCATTGTAGATCGACGGCCGCCAACCGATTTCGAGCATGTCCTGAAATATCCCGGCACCGCGTTGCGCGGATTGCAGCGCACGGTTGCTGAGGTCGAAGTCACGGACCTTCCGTTGCCGAATTCATATCACGCCTTCTATGATCAGGGCCGCGAAGGTGCGTGCGTCGGTTTCGGCGAATCGATCATGATGTCGATTCTGAATCGCAAGAAATACAGCGCTCTATGGCTGTACCACGAGGCACAGGCAATCGACGAGTGGGAAGATACACCACCGGAGGGTGGGACGTCGTTGCGTGCTGGATTCGATGTACTTCGAACGAAAGGCCATTCCCGATTCTATGCCGGCCATGAACGTCCGGAAGAACTGGATGAAGGCATCGTGGACGTCAATCGGTGGTTGACGTCAGTTGACCAGATCCGCACTTACTTCGCCGAAATGCAGGCAATCGGCAAACGGCCGGTCGTTTGCTTGGGTATCAACTGGTACGATGGTCTCTATGAGGCAGTCGACAAGACCGTCGGGCGGAAAGTGGAAAAGTGGGTGCGGTCAGAATCAGAGTGGGGACCGATCGTTGGCGGGCATTGCATTTGCGCGCCGCTATGTTCCGACGAGCGGCAAGCGATTGGCTGGTTGAATTCGTGGGGTGAACTCTATCCGTGGCCGGTCTGGCTGTCCTATCGTTCCTTGGAGAGACTCCTCGCCGAGCAGGGCGAGGCCGCGATTATCACGGACCGCTAAAGAGGGCCATAAATGGCGATAGCCCACGACCTGACGGCCGTGGGCTATTTGGGTCGCGCCAAGCACCAAATCGGACGAACCTGGGTTTAAGAAGCAGCCCGAATTCGGACTCTCCCCTTAGCGTTACCTTACCCTCTGATTACTTCCCCAGCGGAGTCGCTTAAACCATTCTAGGGCGACCCACCTAGAATTCATTCCGGCTTCCATTCTTCCACAAATTCGTGGTGGCAAAAGAGGCAAACGATCCGCAATTGACGGTGCTGCCCAGGCATCCCCGACAACCCTGATTCATTGCAGTTCGGGCACTTCATCGATCGTATCTTGCGCTTCCGCTTGCTCATTACGGACCCACTTCCAGGCACAGAATTCTTCGCTGTCTGGCGCTGAGTGCCCAGAAAATATCGACGTCTTCGTTCGTGCATTTGGTCCCCTTGCGGAAGTAACGAATATTGTCACACACGACATCGACGAAGATCGCATCGGATGGCGTCTTTTCGCCCCACACATCTCCGCCAACAGAATTGTACGTGGCGTAAATTGCATCTTTGATGCGATCTCGCCGTGCTTGATCCATCAATTTGAGCGCTTGACGTGGAGTCAATTTGCGATTCGTGTTCATTTTCTTTTGAGACTGTGGCGCTTGTGAAATTCTTTTATAGCTTCCGCAGTTTCGTTCTGGAGCGAAAGTTTGATCGGCGTTTCGCGTGTGTCCACAGCCAACGCGCCACGCCACCACATATGTTGGAACGTCCAGACTGTTTCCACGATCTTCGCCTTGCTATCGATGATCAGCATATCTTCGTTGATGATCAATCCGACTTCCGGCCGCGAGTTTCTTTTGCGACGGAAACTGATGACATGAACGGTTAGCATCACTTTTGCCTCCGCACCCAATCGAGCACGTCGACGTCGAGCATGAAGGCGCCACGTGGCAGATTGGAAATGTACTGTACCTTGAACTGCTGATAGAGGTCAACCGCGCGCTCCGGCGACAACCCAGCCTTCAGCAAAATCGCCAACGCCAGTTGCGCTGGTCCACTGCCGCCGTAACCCCACGCAAATCCGTCTGGACTGTGGTTCCTGATTTTCTGCGATCGCTTCGGACTGAGCACGCGGCCGTCGACACGCACATCGCCATACCAATGCTCGTCGTCCCATTCTCCTGTGATGATCATGGCTTCGCTCCTGGACAAGGTTCGCGTTCGTTCGCATCTGTTTGAATCACTCCGCACACTTCGCAGGGCGGGTCCGCGTGGATATCGTCGAGCACCTTCCAGACATGGCGCGGTCGTGCATCTTCGCCGGTCACGAGTATCACATCTTCTGTTCCTGGACGGAAATAGGCAGGCAACAGATTGTGTTGACGATCCCACTGGATTTTGATGTAACCTAGCGGACTGATTTTCTCGATTGTCCCGCGCATACCAATTTGCGGACCGTCTTCCATATTCTCACGAACACGATCACCGACTTTCATGACCTCCTCCGAAATCTGTGCTCGGCCTGTTCAATACGCCGCAGTCGTTCTTGGTCTTCTTTCGCTTCAGTGCGCAGACGCTTCGTTCGCCGATGACTGGCGACATAGACGCCAGCGATGAACCCGAGGATCGCGGGAATAATGATGTGCCATAACCAATAGGTCATTCTTCATCCCCCATTTCAGCGTATTTCGCGATGAGCTGTTCCTTCTCCGCAATTTTCTCGTCAATCTTTTCAACGACTCGTTGATGTGAATAGCGATTGAGCCAGTCCTTCACAGTACGATAGGCCGTCAGTGAAGATGTAGCTCGCGTCACTTGAATATACGATACGACCTTATGTGCCATTGATCATGGTCTCCAATGCTGCAGTCAGGATAGGAACGGCTCGCTCATAACGTTCACGAAGCGAGGATGGACATCCGGGTCGCAGATTATGTCTCAAGTCGGCCAGCTTTACTTCAATCGCGCCACGATTTCCGGATGTCGCGACGCGTTGAATGTAGCGTTCGTATGTTTCATTCTCGGTGCGCGATACGATGTCGACGATTGTCGCCGTGAAGAGCGAAATCCCCGCCGCGACCAGACGGATCGGCGTGATCGGACATTCCGGCGGTGAATCTTCGATGACGTCATGCAGCCACCCGGCGGCTTTCAGCGAATCCGGCAATGCGCTCGCCACTGCCGAAGGATGCATGATATACGATTCGTTGCTCGACATCAGCGTTTGGTTGTGATGAACAAATCGTGCCAGCGCTTCGGCCACTACTTGTTCACGAAATCGTCGCTCAGCTATCATGTCTTGTCCTCCGATTCTTCAACCCACAATTCAATCTCCATCGCGTCACGCAAATGGAAATATTTCTTCGTCCATTCAGGATCGCCAGCTTTGAAACCGTGGCTACTGATGGCGCAGGTGTGGAGAGTGCAGAGCAACCGATACTGCGGTTCGACGATACATCCAGTCGGACTCATGTATTTGAGCGTTGGATGATTAGTCGGTTGCAGCAAGACGCCGTGCTTCTCCATGCTATGTTCCGCTAATTCGCAATACTCTGGAGCACAGCACGAGTGCGGAACGCGACAATTATTCGCGCACTCCGGTGCTGTGTGTGCTGCCATCTCGTGGCAGAGTTCAATGAATTTTTGTCTCATAGATTTTTCGAATCAGCGAAAGCGATCGGAGATAGAATGCTGTCAAGATTCGTTTGGCGCGAGCCTCGTTGCACAGCAACCACACAGTCATCGCTTCTTCAAGCGGCTCATTTTCTGAATCAGCCGCGCTGGTGAAGATCCACGTGGATGCGTAACAGCGATCGCATACCGTTTGTGGTTCCTGACCACGGAAGACTGTCGTGATGTGCTCGCAATGGCGGCAGATTTGGAAATCGACAATCACGCGGGTTGTTCGAAACTGACGTTCACTTGCCATTCGATGACGTGGCATTTTACGCCTCGCGCTTGATAGTACAACAATGCGGCACTCGCCATTTCTCGGCTAGTCCAGATGGAAAAGAGCTTCTCGGTTTCTTTCTCGCGGATTAGGTAGACGTTTGATCCCATGCGCACATCCTTTGGAAAATAGCGTTCAATTTCTTCCGGCGTGAGATTGAAGGTCTTCACGAACTCATCCCACGTCGGTCCGTTGTAGATCAAGCACTGGCACGAGATTTTCTGCCATGTGCCACACGTCGGGCAGAGTGCGCGAACCATTTCGCCGCAGATAGTTTCGCCAGTGCTGTGCGACTGTGCGATGTGACCGCACGATTTGCAACGCGGCCAGAGCATGCCGATTTCAGCTGCGGATCTCATTCGACCTCCGTTGGTAATCCCTCAAAGGTTTCGCAGTGATCGCTGTTGACTTCCTCAATATCGGGCGGATCGAGATCCTCGACCTCATCGAACTGTACATTTTCCCACTGTTCGACCATCTCATTGGCACTAGTTCCAGCGTCGCTCTCCTGCCACTTTTCGCTTTTACCGTCCCATTCCTCACGCAAACGATTTCCAATTTCTTCGCTGACGCGAGTAGCTTCTTCGATCGCCGTACGATAGTCGCCGAGTTTCGCGTTGAGCGAATCGTAGACTGCTTGAATCGCTTCTTTCGCCTTGCTCAGTTCGTCTTCGTATGCAGTCCACGCATCGTTCAATTGCTGAAGCACTTGCTCACGCTCGGCGCTTTCCGCTTTCGTCAACTTGAATGCCATCAATCACCTCATTTCGAGTTAGGCGGATAGAGTGAATCGACCGAATTGCGAATTTGATTTCCTGGAATCCACGTGTCGCCGTCCGCATCCAAGTGCGTTGGCGGCCAGCCGCGAAACAAGATGTTACAGAAGCGAAAGGCACGAAGTGCAAGAATCACGAGGCCGCGGATCATACACCACGCGAGGAAGCAGATCATCACCATGAACAGCTTCGGATTTGTGTGCGCGAGCTCGCGGAACAAGCTATTCTCTAGATACATGGTAGATGCACCCTTCCATCTTCGCGAATTACGTCTTTCGCTTCCAAGATCGGACGGACGGCTTTGGCGATGCTGATGGATTTCGAATTTCGCAAGTCGTATTGATGTAACGTGGATAGATGCAGCAACCACTGCAAGGTGAAGATTGTCATCTGCTGTTGAATCGTTGGGTGCTCGTTTGCCATCGAATCCACGAGGAATTCGATCGGCCGGCATTCGTTGACATAGTTGCTGAGCGCGTGAATCACGTCACGTGCTTTTTGCTCATTTTCTTCTTTTCGTGTATTCATTTTCGTTCCGCATGAAGTGCAAGGATTACCGCCTTGATACGGTCAAGTTCCTGACGCATCTGTTCATACGCATCGGCGAGTTCTTCGTTGCGCCGTTCCAGTCGTGACTGCATCTCCAATGAGAATGCCAATTGCTGTTCCAAGGTTGGCTCCAGTAACTCGGTGTGAGGTGTTGCCGACTTTACCAATACTTCCACTTCCACCACCGCAACGGGTGTTGTTACATCTGAAGCAGGTTCTGGCATTGGATTTGTTCGTAAACCGTGCTTACTCAGAACTCGTAGACCAGGTCGTCCATTGATCGCCGTAATTTGCCCAATGAAACTACCAGCGCACCAGATCTCAATAACCTGTCGATCAGGAAGCACTGAATGTGTCGCTATTCGAAATGTTGTGTTCATTCCAATCACCTCCGTCTTAGGGACGATCCCAGTTTCGCATAATGCGTTGAGCATCGACAAATCGCATGCGCCCTGCGCAAACATCACGATGTAAGCGATTCTCCCATACATCTTTGCGCTTGGCATTCGCCTTACTCTGTGGCCACAAATTTCGCAGATCATCTGCGCCGCCGAGCTCACGCGGAATCAGGTGGTCTACGACGTAGAAGCGTCGGTCGCTCCAGGCGATGCCGTAACTTTGGAAAACCTGCCGGCGCATCCTGGTAGTCACGTGCCGTGCATCCAGACTCCAGCGAGTCGCGCACGATTCGACGGCGCTGATGTTGGTCCTGATCAAGCCAGGAGTCAGACGGTGGTCCGGCGCGACGATAAGTTGCAAGATCAGCAAGATCATCATATTGGCAATGAACCTCCGTCCATAGCCAGCTCTTCCCAAAGTTCCTGGCGAACTTTCATGAGCAATTTACCGAGCATGTTTTCGCCGACGCCGTTGCAGACGCCCCAGAAGGTATCGTTCCACCAGTTGCCTTCGACGAGCTCCTCATCGTAGGTCGTCATGAGAATCGTGCGCTCCGGTTCTTGCGCGAATTTCTCACGAAGCAATTGGAGCATGATCGGCACTTTGACTTCTTCCCAATCCGGTCGAAGCGGAACGCTGCGCGCGAGTTTCTTGGCGGTCGCCGGAGTTGGTGAATCACGAATTTGTTTCTGCAACACAGGATCCGTCGTCTTTTGTGCTTGATACGCATGTTCGACGGACATGTAGGCGTGACCTTCGTACATGATGGTCACGAGCGAGTAGTTGCTCAATTTCATGTACTTTCCGCGGAATGCATCAATCATGGTTTCTCCTTCTGTCTGAAAAGACCAGGCGGCGCAGGAAGATTGCCGAGCAGAATTTGCTTTGCTATCTTCGATGGAAATTGTGCTTCGAGTTTCTCGACGCAGTTTGCGCAGACCGCTTTGTCGCGACCGAATCCTAGATCGTAGGAGTCAATCACGTGTTGTCCGTCGCAGAATCGACAGGCTGCCCAGATTCGCAGATTCATCGCCAGTGAATCGGATCCTTCTTTAGTTTTCCGCACGAATAGCACACAGTGAGGTGACTCCGCACATAGGAATGCGGTCCCGGATTTGCGACGAAGGTCTTGCCCTTGACGAGCATTTCCATTCGTTCATCCTTCAGCGGAGGCCCGAGTTTCGCGCCCCATGTGCTGATATCGAGTTCCAGACCCATGTCTTTGGCTTCTTTTTTTACATGCCAGCATTTGGATGGTGTGCTGAAGCCACGGCACGAGCAGGAAATTGAATCATCGTCGTAGACGACAACCCAGTGTTTCGTTTCGCCGTCGGACGAGAGATAGTCTTGGCGATAAATGATTTTCTTGCTCATCGATCCACCTTCTCTTCTTTACCCAGCAAAATATCGGCGGCTTCTGATACCGATATTTCTGGACCGAGCAAAATCTTGATACCAATGTGTTCAGGAATGTGAGGACGATATTCCTTGCATTCACTGCATCGTGCACACGCATGCGGTGGTTCTTGTCTGTGTACATGCACCCATGGATCTATTCCTGGAATGAATTGACCCCAGAAATCTCTTCTGTGTGCAAATTGGCATTTGCAGTAGAATTCTTGCTGACTCCACCATGGATTCATGATATCCCTTTCCCATTTCGCCCGCCAGCTATCCAGAACGCGAGACCAAGGAAGATCTTCGCTAACCAGATTAGCAGGTATGTGATGAGTTTGAAGATAAACCAACGCATTATCGATTCACCTTGTAGACTTTGTGCTCCGGCACGCGGAGCGGTTTATCCGCAGGACCTTTGATGAATGGCGAAATCCAGATCAAACGCCGTTCATGGCGCTTCGGTCCGTAAGGTTGATTGCGCCAGTGACCGTCCACGGGAAATCGGACAGAATATTCGCGCTTTGCGCCGGGTGCTGTATCGGGGTCTGCCGCCTTTTGGCGCTCCACCCGACGCAGCGAAATGACTTTCACATGCGTGATACTCGGATTGACTTTCTTCTGATATTCCTTACGTCGATGCCGTTCGATGTGCCCTTCCGACTGAACTAGAATCGGCACCTTCTGATTCAACCATGCTAAGCCAGCCAAAATGAATCGAGCCATTCCTTCCGCCGCATTCATGAACACGTCTTCATGGACATGCGCGACGCGCTCCCACTTGCCTCCTGGTCCGTATAAGTGTTGATGCTTGGTTTTCGATTTGCGCATCAATTCTTCGAGTGAATCATTCAACTCCCATTGCATCGTTTGCGATGGAATCATGGTCCATCGTTTGAGTGGGTCTAACAGCCACGACGCGACTGCGAGCATGCGCTTCTTCGGTGGACCTTCCCGGATTGCGCGTTCCACAATTCGCACATCGGTGCCAGCTGGAAACTTGGCAACCTCAGGCGCATGCAACACCCATCCGATGCTCATGGCTTTGACTCCAGTTTTGGATGCGATCTCTGGCGGAATTCCGTCGATGCCGTTGATCGTGGGAAACGGCAGTTCCTGGTCGAAATACCACCACGCGGCATTCGTATCGAGATTCCAGACGTTCAGCACCGTATCCGGTGGAATTGTTCGACTCGCGGCCAGGACTGCTTCGATCGATTCGGTGGACCACGAAAACGGCACGGCGTCTTCCATGATCAATTTATCGACCGCCCACCGCGAATCAAGATCATTCGAATGATTCGTGAGATGATTGATTAGTTTCAATGCGCTCATGTGGGAATCCATGGCGACTTGCCACGGTGCTGCCACACCGGGTGGTTGTGCGAGTTGAGTCATGACTCGACCTCCACTTCGGTTACTTCAAACATGCGTCGGATGTCGGCTTCCGAAGCCACCCATGAGACCAACTTCATCAGACCTTTATCAGCGGCTTCTGCCGAGCTGAAGATTCGTCCGGTTGCAATCGCGTCAGTCTGTTTGTTCGCGATGACGTAGACTTTCAATTTTTCCTGTGTCTGAGTCAGGAGGAGCAGTGTTTGCACCCGAGTCAGGAGGAGCTGAATCTGCCGATAGTAGGGTTGTCGCTCGTATCCGTGTAGTTGCGTCGCGTGTTGCAAGACGTCAATCAATTCTAATGCGTCGTGGAGGTCGCGTTGAATTTGTTTCACATCAGTCATTGAACACCGTCAATTTGGTTCCAGGAGCCATGTAAATCCACGCGATGACATCACCATCGATGGAGACATCAGTGTCTTGCAAGTTGAAGACGAGTCCCTGATGCACAATCGAATCTGGTCGATAACCTGGTCGCCATCCGAGTGTCGACGCTTCAGCTGTGAGCTCGCGAATCTGTTCTTCCATTGATGACTCCTAATCTACGAATTCTACGTCTTGACGAACCATGACAGACGTTGTCCCGTCGCCCGGTCCGTAGAGAAACGTGTTGTCTCTTGGAAGCGGTTTGGCGTAACTATTGTTGCCGCAATACGCTTCGGCAGCAGCCCGTGCTTCTGCGAGGCTTGGAAATGTCTTTTCCGTATTGCTGTTGAGGAAATAGCACGTGTATGTGTCCTTGCGGATTACGGTCATAGCTATTCTCCTAACTTCTTGCGTTCTGTTGCCGAATCCATGCCACGACGACCGATCGGCATGCGATCTGCCGCTGCTCGTCCAGCCTCGGTGCCCTGACGATGATATTTCGCCCAACTACCGAGTGCCTTGATGCTCGTGTTTTTCTTGCCTGTGAATTTGTCTTCGACGTATTTCTGTGCTTTCAAGAGCGCGCCGCTCAGACGCATCAGCGCCTGCGATTGACCGCCTGGCACGTCCGCTGCTGCCTGTCTGACTGCCGCCTTGCGCTCTTCGTTCAGTCGCTCTTCGACACGCTTGACGAACGCATCGAGCCACGCACCGCGGAATCCGCGAGCAAGGTGCTTCGTTCCTTCCCGATTGCACTTCAGCTTGAAGTAGTAATTCTCCTTGTCGGACATGTAATCCGCGTTCGGCACGAGGATGCTGTAGATGTACGACGCGACGGTAGCGTGTGATTTGGTTCCAACAAACCAGATGACGTTCGTATCACGCGCGACCAAGAACGTGCACAGATTTCCATTCGCGACGATACGCGCCAACGATTCTTGCCATGCGACGCGCGTCTTTTTCCGATACGATTCTTTCGACGGCCCATGATCATCACGTTTGAAGACCCAATCTTTCGGATCGCATCGCACTTCGATGACCGGATCGTGATCTGCGGCACGTGCGTAATCGATGTCTGACGGGTTGAGTTCGTTCTCGACTAGCATCCGATTGATCGCTGCGGCGAACGATTCCGCTGCTTCCGTGTTGCCCAGCTGCGCTTCGCTTTCACGCAGATTCTGAATCTTCACGAGCTTCTTGAGCAGCTTTTGCCGATGATCTTCGTTCCGATTGGACAGAGCCTCTTGGAGCTCTAACTCAAACTCGCGGAACTGAATACCGTGATTGAAGTGGCGTAAGTGAGCGAGCTCATGCGCCGCCGTGTCCCAGATTTCTTTCGGGCTCAACGGTGCGCTACACCACTCGCCGTTCACCGTGCAGCGCATGACCAAACGAATATGTCCGTCGTGTGAACAATCGCCGAGCCGGTCTGCCATCCCGGATTCCGGCATTGGAAATCCCTGAATCGACTTCAACGGCAGCTTGTATTCCTTGGCGACTGATTGCATCGCACTCCGGATTTCGTTGAACAGCAGCACATCATCAGGATGAATTGGAATGACCGCGTCGATCTTCGTCACGTTTAGACCTCCACACTGGGAAGAGTTTTGAGATGTTCGCCAATCGCTTTCGCAATGGCTTTCAGGACACGTCGCGATTCGCGACGTTCCGAGTGGAATCCGCCGAGTGCCACATAGAGGGTATAACCGTCGAAGAGCGAGTGTCTTCCGTCAATCGCCAGCGGAATTGTCACCGCCAGTTGCATTGGTGGCGCGATATGAGCTTCAATCTCGATGCGATGCGTTTCCGGCGTCACCAGCATTGAACTTCTCCTCGCGAAATGTCCCATCCGGCATGACCAACCAAATTCTCGGAATCCCGTTCATCTCCTTCTGGCGCTTACGCGCATATCCGATTGTTGTCCATGTGCCCTGACCGCGCAGGTTCTTCGGTTGATGGAAATCCTTCGGCGCACCGATGAAGCCGTCACAGGCATAGACGATGTGCCAATTACGCTTGAGATACGGCACAGGATCCATAGTCTGATCGGCTTTGCAGAAGGCACGCGCTTTGGGGTTGGACGGTGGATGTGCCACCGTCCACGCACCCATCTGCTGAGCGATACGAAATAACTGCGCATCGCCACCCACACAGTCGCCGAAATGCAGCACCGAAATTCGGAATTCATCGAACAAGCACCAGATCGTTGCACTCTGTCGCGCGGTCAATCCGCGCGACGTGGCCGATACGCCGATGATCATGGCTTTGTCCCGTCGAAGACGTAGAGCATGATTTGATCTGCACGTGTCAGCGCGGGACTTCTTGCGGCGATTGCCTCGGCTTCGGTTGCTTCGCCGATGCAGAGCGTCTCGAATTCGTCAGTTGACAATTCCGACAATGCATCGTCGGTGGCTTGCAATTCTTCTTCGGTGAAGAAATCGATGTCGACAAATTCAGGCAACGGTGTTTCTCGATTCACTGCGCCCATGTCGTGGAGTTGTTCCACGATTGACAGAAAGATTTTTGGAAATGTGTGCGGTGCGACGCGAGGCATCATGCCACCTTCCTGACGTCAACCACTTTGACTGTGTCTGGCGAATTGGGATTGAGGCAATTCCACCAGTGTTCGTAGGCTTCTTCGATTTCTTTCGGATCTTCGAGTTGCATGAACAACTCGTTGTGCGCAGTATCAATGACCTCGGTTTTCGCTTTCCCCATCCGCCGCCGGGTCCTCCGGCTGATGGCAACGGCTGTGACTGCGAACTTCATCTTCGCCACCCTTGTCCTCTCATACGACGTTCTTGTGCGACACGCCAGCGACGACACAGCGCTGCGTACAATTGTCGACGTCCGTAACAATTCACGATTGACAGGAGCCATCGCTTGACGATGATCTCCGGATAGACTTTATGCATTGACACCTCACGGCCCACTAAAGATGTGGGAATCATCATCTGGCAAGACTTCAATCGATCTACTTTCGAGAATCTCCCGGACCTCCGGCCATTCACGCTCGTCGAAGGTCAAGTCGCCGCATTTGCCGAACGATTGATTCTTGCGCTTGGCTGTGAACACCCGACAATGGAAATGCGCACCGAATTTTGCGAACCGCACTCGAATGACCATATCATGAACCCTCCGCTGCAGCAGCGGCAGCGATCTCCTGCTTCACGGCTGTTTCCTTCCGCCACTCGGCCACGTTTTCCGGTGAACCCCAGCACGCGGACGGCGCGTTGTTGTAGAGGAAGAACACGTAATCGTAGAGCCGATCCTTGTTATCGTCGTCCGCCCGATTGCACGCTTCCTTCAAATCGTTCGTGAGCACCGCGGTCAGGAAATGACCAGTCGGTTTGCCTTCGGCGATGTAGTAGGCGAGCGTGTGATGCATGTAACGCGGAATCTTGGTGTCTTCGAGTTTCTTCAACAATGCTTTGACGGTGAGTTCCCTGAATCCAGGCACTATACACCTCCGCTAACCAGCATGAGCGTGGTTTTCGCTCGAGTGAACGCGACGTATTGGATATTCAATTCTTCTTCCGTATGTGACCGAAGTGAATCGCGGAGCACGAATACTCGATCGGTTTCCAGACCCTTCGCCTTGTGGACCGAGGAGCACAGGATAACGCCAGTATCACCCTGACCAGCATCGATGAACAGTGTTTCCAATCTCGAAATGACAGCCGATACCGACCCCATGTCTTCACAAAGGTCGATGATCATCTCCGCTTTATCGTTGACGAAATCGATGTAGCGTTGCGGCCGCTTCGCCGCGATGAGCCGCGACACTTGGTTATCGCGCCACAACATGATGCGCGTGATGAAGTTCTCGACGGACTCATCACCACGTCGCATCAATTTGCGCGCTAACTTTACGAGCGACTGACCGATATCCGTGCCGTTGATCTTCGCTCGTTTGCCAGCTTTCAGGAACGACATCGCAATCGGCATGAGTGGAGCATTCAGGCGACTCAGCACGTAATCGCCGGGTGCTGCCATCTGCAACATCTGCTCCACTGAGCCTTCCAGCACCTCACCGTCCGGATTGGAGTCCGCCGCTTGCAGATCGGGAACAAAATTCTGCGCGAGTTCCACGATCTTCTTTCCGCACCGAAAGGTGACCGTCATCGGATACGTCTTCGCTTGCAGTTCCTGCTGAAGCCGACTCATCGTGCCGACTCCCGCGCCGCGGAACTGATAGATCGCTTGCCGGTCATCGCCGACCAATCCGAGGCGACCTTTTCCAATCCCTTTGGCGATGAGCAGTTGGGCTGGAGTCATATCCTGCGTTTCATCGACGAGTGCAAAATCCCACGTCGGCCGCAACCATCCATTGCGGATTGGCAGGAAGATCATGTCGGCGCCATCGATGATTGACGGTTCTTTCATGGCCGCCAACTCCATCGCTTCGAGTGCGCGTGCTTCGACATAATCCAGATTAAACCCTTTGATCTGATGCTCCTCGTCTGGCTCGCATTCGAACTGCAAGGCCAAGTCTGTGAGATCGCCAATAGCACGCGCCATCGGATTAATCTCACGAGCCTTCGTATGCAGTTTCGTGACCAATCGCGCGACGTCTTCCGGCACGGTTGCTCCGCACACACTTGCCGTCAGTGCATCCGCGCGTTCTCCTTCGAAGCTGATTCCACAATCACGCCATCGAGTTCGGATAAAGCGCAGGCCGGTGCTGTGAATGGTCTTGATTTCCAATCGCGGAATCAATGGGGTGCCCACATCTTTCCCACGGACGACGATGACGCCGTTTTTCTCTTTCGCGGCAATCTCGATCTTCTTGTTGAACGCGAGATAGAGCACCCAGCCGCGCTGCACCTCCGGACAATGTTCGATGCCATCGAAGGACATCGTGGTCTTTCCAACACCTGCACGAGCAACGACCATGAACGGTTTCCGACCATGGATGAACTCGTCACGAATGGCGAGTTGCTCGTGCGTCGGTTTGGCGATTGTGAAGTGTCCCATTAGTGGGCACCTTTCAGTTCCGGTGGGAACACAATGCCCTCACCATGTTTCCATTCCCAAACAATCGAGTCATCACCATCAGTGATGATGACTCGGACGGTTGTGCCAAGGCGACCGCCCACACTGTGGGCGATCCCCATGGCGCGCGTGACTGCTCGTTCTAGAGGAACGTAGCGAAGTTCGTAATCGTACTGACCGTCGTCGAACCACTGGCAGACCGAAAATTTCTCGATCATGCCGACCGCCCAAACAGCAAACGAAGCCGTGTCCAGAACGGCATATTTTGGATTGCCGTCTTGAGCGTTTCGAGCGCGATGTCGACGACTTCCTGTTTCGTCGCGAAGCGATTCAGATTACGCATCGCGCCTTCCGCCGCGCCAGCCGCCACATCGCGCACGAGATCGGTATCGTTCAGCGCTTCGCTGATCTTCTCTTCGAGTTCCGAGTCGAGCACGTAGTCGTTCAGATCTTCTCGGTCAACGAGGTCGATGTCCTTGATGTATCGTTCGAACTCGGTTTCGAGATCTTCTTCCTTGACGTAACTGTCCTTGAGGACGTCATCAACCGCGTCCTCAATCTCAGAACGATCCATCTTCGCGTCTTCCAGATCGTCATGAGTCGGTAGCGCCTTGATCTTCGCTTCGAGTTCCGCTGCCCAGATCATCGTCGCGCAAAATTCGCATGGGATGTCGTCGACCGGAGCATCGAGCATCACGCAGGTGCACTGATTGAACATTGGAAATGCTCCTACTTGGTCAGACCGCGGAGACCGAACTGCCGAATGAACGCCGGAGTCCGCTTCGTCGACTTCTTCGTCGGATTCGCCTTCTTGTATTCGCGCGACGTCTTCTTCGCTTTCTTCTGACGTGCTCGCATCACCCGCGTCTTCATGAATCCCTGTGACAGGTGGAAGCTGAACGGCTTGACTTTGACTCCCTGGTCGAAGAGCACGATGGCTTTCTGTGCTTCCGGTGGAGTCAGGTAGATGTAGCGGATGCCTTTCTTCCGATCGTTGAAGCGAATCGACTGTGCATCTACTTCGATGAACGTCGCCCACTTCAGACGATCCCGAACGGCGTCGGCGATCATGCAGCAGTGCGAGTTCCGCGTGCAGGCGCGATTGACGTTCTCTTCCTTCACGTTAATCTTGAGGTTCAGCATCGGCTTTGACATGATTATTCTCCAATCCAATAGAAACAGTTGGCGGACTGACGGACCTTGCCGGTCCGCAACGCGATATCGACGAGTTTCAGATATTCGACGTAGGATATACCGTGCATCATGAACGCCGTATAGCACACACCGGATGGCGCGCCTTGTGCTCCGGTTTCCTTGATCGTCTCGAGCAGCGCCATGACGAGTCCTAACGTGCGACGCTCGGATTCTGTCACCGATTTCTGCTCACTCATGGGTGAACCTCATCGTCAATTGGACCAACTGCATGAGCGCCTTTTCATACGCATCGCGCCAACCACTGATTTCCGCCGCGCCCTGCTCATCGTCGCTGTGATACGGATACTCACCTTCGACGCGGCCGTGAATGCCCTCCCCATCGCTCATCGCTTCCTCTTCGACCGTCACGACGAAGAGGAAATTGTGGTTGTTGGAATAGACACCGACGAACCCATAATCCGTCTGGGCCTTCGCCACCTGATCGTATCCTTCCAACTTCATGAACTGTCCCACTTCCATGCAGGAACCTCCTCAGGCCCGTTGATTCGGGCGAGGTGGTCACGATGACCACCTTTCTAGCTCCTACTTCCGACCCGTCACACGCGGTTGATCTGCTTCGTTCTCTTTCGCGAATTGACTCGTCGGCGTGCGATACGCGACTTCGTCATTCGTATGAATGATGGAAAAGTCATCTTGCGTTTGCTCGACACTCAGCGTCGTGCCATCCGGCAGCACTAACTCGAAGTGATCACCTGGTCGGACGATGTAAGTGGCACCGATAGTCAGATTCAGCATTTACTCCTCACAATCACTATCCCACAATTTCGTCACCGTCCCATCAACACCGACAGCCAAGCATGTGCGCGTGAGGCGATTGAACCACAGCGCGACAGCTGGTTGCCCTGCGCTGTTTTCCAAAGTGCCGACCAGTCGCCAATCCGGCACCACGACCGTCGGCTTCTCCGCCTGTAATTGTGATGCTTGCTGTGTTCCCTGCACACAGGTCGCGATGGCCAGCGCCATGAATCCGGCGCCAGCCGCGAGGAAGAAAATCTTTTTCATCATGATTGACCTAAGTTTGGAAATCTGTCTACTCCACGTCGAATTGTTCCATGACCTTGCCCAAGACGTCGTCGTAATCGCGACTGTGCATCAGATCCTGAACCAGCGCATCGATTTTCTCTTTCGTCCATCCCGATTTGCGCGCCGCGACCTTACACAGCGCGATGATGTTGAACACGTTGCCGTCGGCACCGACAAGTTTGACCGTGGGTCGCTTCACGTTTTCCATTACGCTCGTCCTCCATCTCCAAAGCGAGCACCACTGAGCGCGTGCTCGGACCAGAACTTCCGCGATTCGAGAATTTCATCCATCGTCATCAACGTCGGATCGCCGGGTTCTTTCGGCGCCAACGGACCGCCGAATGCCGTGATGACGTTGACCGTTTTCAGTGACACATCCAGCGCCGCGATGATCGTCATCTGATGACTCGGTCGGGCCGGACGGTCGCACAACCGAGACGCCCACTTTCGGGAACCACGGACATGGTAGAAGACGTCGTTTTCCGGAACCACCGGATCACCCATCCGCGGACCATGCAACCCACAGTCGAGCGTCGGCAACCAATCCGGCATTGTCACGGTGGTCAGGAGGAAGCCGGTCAAACCCAGTTGCTCCGTATGATCGAGAATGCACTGCTGAATAAACGCGAGGTGTTCAGGAGCCAACCCGTGGTCGGCGTGCGTGATGTTCATGGATTCATCCTCTTCATATGCGCATAAGCCAGCGCCAACTTATCGCCGAACTTCTGCAAGTTGTCGAGCGTCTGTTCTTCGGCAAGTTCTCGAGCATAGTAGTTGCCGCTGTCATCCATCGGACAGGCCAACGTAATCAGCCGACGCGCCTCAGCCACCGTGTCCACACTGAACACCGGGAGCCATCCGTTTGGGACCTTCCGACCGAAGGCCACTCGGACCGCTCAATAGATCTTGATTGGCCGACTGAGCCGATCCAACTGCTTCTTCAATTTCACTGAATCTCCTTCCCGCCGACTTCGCGCTTGACCCGACCGTCTTCGTGAACCACGTGCTCTTGCAACGCCTTCAACCGTTCGACCTCGGCGCAGAGCCACTGATAGACTTCCTTTTTGGTTTTGGCTTTCAGGTTGAATTCGTTCTTGACCCGCTTCCAGACGACCGGACCGCGCGTCACGCGAATCCCTTTCAACTCCAAGCCGACCGCCGACTTGAGCATAGCCAGCCGGAAGAAATCGATTGAGTCGCCGGTGAGCGTCGTGCTTCCGCTCTTGTTATGTTCGATAGGCATTAGCGAAGCCTCCGACTTTTACCATCGTAATCCCAACGCACGGTGCCATTCTTCAGCACCGTGACATCCTCGCCGGCTGCACGACCGACGCCGCTCTTCGATTGGTCTTGGTATTCCTTGAACACTTTCAACGTCGCATCCAGACTCGACCCATCATATACCGTTCCGACGTTGCCGACAACCACTTCGTAACGATTCGCCATCACCAACTCCCGTATCGAATTTTGCCAGACTCGTAGAGCGCGGTAATGCGCTGCTTTAAGATCGGACGGATTTCCATCCACTTCTCGTGGGAAACATCTTCGTAATTCCACGTCCAGTTGCCGAAGAACCGGCTGACCGCGTCGCGCAGCGGCAGACCGGTGCCCTCAATGACTTGTTCAATGAGATCACCGGGCCGCGGATCGCCAGGAGGACAATCCAATTCGATTGTTTGCGGTGTGCGACGTTCTTCAGCCATGGACGAGCTCCACTTCATGGTTCATGAGCTCGAGCGTGCGGCCGTCTTCGGTCAGACAGGTCCAGCAGATTTCATGCCATTCCTGATCCAAACCCTGCTTGACGCTCGCCGCTTGACCACCGTCAAGCAACGGATTGTAGGATGACTCACCGGCCCAGCACCCGTCCATGCCCAACGGAACGACCACGAGGCCCTCGTCGCTTTTCGCCGGGTGGTGTGTTCGGCCGCAGTAGCCATCCATATCGACATTCGTGATACGCAGCTTGAACATTTCCATCATCGTCCTCCGTTACAACCGACTGTCACGCAACCCCAATCACCGAGCGCACCACCGCATTCCGGGCACCGATGCGGTTCTACCGTGCCAAACCCACGCTGACTTGCCGGCGGCGGAGTCTTGCCTTTCGCCACGCACTTTTCGCAGACTGCCGTGGCAGTCGTTCCCGAGTTCTCGAACGCCTCTTCTTCCGTCAGGCCGTATCCGTAATCCGCGTAATCCCGATGAGTCTTCTCACCACAGATGATGCAATCGACGCAGCCGCAGACTTCTAACTTTTGGACGTCGGCGACTGCACTGGCCAACGGACCGGTCAGACCACCGCAGACTTCGCATGATTCAGGGCACTCACAGTGCTCGCGACACCGATCGCACATCCGGCAGAGCGCTCGGACCTTGTCGCAGACCGAGCAGAACGACTCGCCATCAGACTTGAGAAAACGTTCCGGCAACTTTCGTGACATACGGATCCTCTTCAGGCCGGTTCATTCCGGCGACGACTCCGGAGGGCGGACCCTATTTGTCCGCCCTCCCGCGTTTCTAGATCCTACTTCTTGCCCGACGCTGGAGTGGCCAGCTGGCTCACCCTGGACGATGCCGGTTTCGGTGCAGCCGGGATCGAGTTGAAGCCGGTCGACCGCTGCGTCTTCTCCAGCACCTTCCAACCCTGCTCTTCCGCCTCCTTCAGCAGCTTCTTGAACGCTTTCTGTGCTTCGTCCACCTCGTGGAGCTCGAAATATGCCCGGCACCCGGTCTTGGTCTTCCCATCCGGGGTCTTCCACTTGCACATCGTGTGGATGTCCTTCTTCCCGCGATAGATGGAGACGTGCAGGACGTGATCTTCAACGCCACACACGAACTTGACCAATTCATTCTTCATCTCTCCGGACATGAGCACGCTCCTTTACAACCCGTATCGTTCGAATGGAAATGCCGGCTTCACGACTGCGATGAGTTCGTCATATTTCGCAGCCTGATACCGCTTCATGAATTCCGCCGTGACCACGGACGAACCTTTCTTCAGGTCCCGCTGCAAGAAGTGTTCGGCTCGTCCCGCATCGAGTGCAATCTCGATGACTTGATCCCGACTGATTGATACACGCTCGACCGGCTTACCTTCTTCGTCGGCCGTCGCGAGCAAACAGTCATACCCACATTCATCCCACACACGTCGCGCCGCACTTCGAATCGCCTCCTGCTCCGATTCAGAAAACACAGTTCCTGATTTGATCAGAGGCTTTCGCGCTGCCACCATCGCGTCAGTCGCCGACCAGTCACGCCGCCGCCGAGTCGCTCCTTTCTTCTTCGCCGATTCGCGTTTCGCCATCGACTTCAACCCACGAGTCACGAAATCATCCTTCGCCAACGGACCCTCCTCAGGCCGGTTCATTCCGGCGACCGCGACCTAACTTTGGAAATCGTCGGCCACGGTTTCTAGATCCTACTCGTCTTCCCATCGATCCCAGATGACCGGACCCTGATAGCCACCAGTTCGAGTGCGACGTGGAAACTCAATGCGCAACAACCGTCCGACCGCTGGGTGTTTTTTCGCCATCTCCACCGTCACCTGATTCAGCGGCACCGTTGGAAATTTCTTCTGCCAGAGCGCGACGAATTTCGCCAATTCCTCATCGGTCTTCGTCTTACACGTAGTTTCGTTGCCGTCGTCATCCATCAACCTGACGATTGCAAACGGGTGACCAGGAAACCGCACCTCGCCACGTGATGGTTCGAAACCGACAATCGGCAGCGCCGCGCTTTCCTTGCGCTTGATCTTGACCCACAGTTCTTTCTTCCGCTTGCCAGGCAGGTAGCGACCGCGCCGGAATTTCAGAATGGCTCCCTCGCCGTTTTCTTTGAAGACACGCTGAACAAATTTCAACGCGTCACCTTCGCTCCGCAGCAAGTGTGATTCCGCCAGCTGCACTCGTGACGGGTTCAACTTGAGCCGATTGAAGATCTCGACCAATCCTTGCCGGCGGAAATCATATTGTTCGTTCTTCCAATCGATGCCATCGACCTCCAGCAAGTCGAAGATCACCATCGACAGGTTGTGTGCGAGGTCCTTCCGCGTGACGTCGGTGCCCGTATCGCCACCAAGCAGTTCGCCATCCGTCACCGACGGCGGCAACTTCTTCAGCTCCTGAATCAATTCCGCCGGGAGCTTGCTCGTCCGTTCAATCATGCGACCGTCGCCAGTCGGTCGCGCAAAGACGTGGAGCTCGGATTTCCCGATCCGATAGATGATCATCCGATGACCATCGTACTTCCGTTCAATTGCCCACGCCGTCCAGTCCTCCACGCACAGCTGGCTTTCTGGCGCAGCCAGCATCGGCTCCGTTGGCGTGATTGTCGGTTCGAGATTGTCCAAGAGGCTAGCGGCCATTGCCGTGCTCCTTTTCAGCGAGCTGCTTGTTCAGGGTATGCTCGCAGACGATGCACATCGTGTGCGACTTGTTCTTATTCGCCGGGTCGTTCTTGTCGAAATTCGGGCACCACGGGCACGGACCGAGCCGCGCATTCCGCTCGGCCTCAGGCAGCGTTGGTAACTTCATCAAGTCATGAATGAACTTAGAAGAGTCCATCTTGCACTTCCTTTCGTTGAACATTGGAAATCTTGTTCCACGCGGCGTTCACTTGCCGCTCGGTGTGATTCAGCACGTCCTGCCATCGACGGGTTTCAACCGGGTGCGGCCACTCCATCTGCATGAGATGATGAGTGCGCGGCCGAACCAGACTGAGCAGTTCCGGATTTGTGACGAAGAGCCGAAACATCTCGGCGAACCACTCATTATTGTTTGGACAATAGCCGGTCAGCGGTTCTTCTTTCGTCGCCGCACGCCATCGATGAGCCACCCGACCACCACGTGAACCAGCCGCGTCGTCGACGTGATGACCAAGTTCGTGCTGGATAACGCCGTAGGGCGTTCGGTCGACGACGTAACCAGGATAAGACCAGGCCCGACCACCATAACCCACGTGGGCACAGGCGTCGGGCCAGATGTGAATCACGTCGTCGCGATAGTAAGCGCAGACTCCGAAATCCGTTTCCCGACCCTCGTAGATTTCCACTCGTGGCTGAGCGACGCCATTCAGGGCACACCACCGAGCCATGAGCTCCATCCCAGCTTTGAGCATTTCAGGCCGAGTGAATTTCACGACTATCCTCCATCATTTCGTTCCACGTGAAAATCTGCACGTGACGATAACCACGCTTGATGGCTTCGAGTTTGAGGGTGATCGCATCAGCCCACGTCTGGCGTGAACCGATAACTCCACCGCCACTGTTCTTCTCCGGATTACCACCACAGACGAAGTAGGAATCTGTCGCAACAACCCGTTGATTGCAATGCAATTCCTTCATGCCGCCACCCCACGCACATCGCGACCGGCCAGCACTGCGACGGTCAGGGCATATGGATTCGCGTCGTTCTTGATGACGCACACCGCATCTCGATTGAGTGCCAGATACGCTTTCGCGAGTTTGAACGCTTCATTGATTGTATCCGCGCTCATCGGCACAATCGCCGGGCGGTCCGGGACGAATGGCTGAATCGTATATCTCATGACCTCTGCTCCCTGAGTCGCTTCCTGGTTTCCGCCGACCGCCGAGCGCGTTCCTGACGCGCTTCTTGCTCGAGTTTCATCGAGAACCACTCTTCTTCCTCTCGGTCGCAGATGAGCGACCGGTCGGTCTTGAGCTGGTGAAATCGTTCATCACAATGCGGGCAATTGCCACGCTGAAAATGATTTCGGCACTTTGGACAGACTGACATGGAACCACCTTGAGAGTGGGGACCTCGTCCCCGGCAGAACGAGGTCCCCGGAATGAACTACGAAAGCCGCTGACGCCTGAGATACTGCGCTGCGGCTGCCGCAATTTTGAGGTTCTTCTTCGAACCTCGCAGGCGCGTCACCCACTTCATCTTTCCGAGGGCGACCTCGTCCTTCGACTTCACGCCGAGCACGCGAGCGAACGGACCAGCCACCACACGACGACGACGAGTGACGCGCTTCTGCTTAGCCATGACACACCTACCTGAACGATTGGGTTTACGACGACGAGTGGACGAACGCTTGCCGAGCCTAAGTTTGGAAATCCTACCGGTCCCTGATTTCAGCGAGCCGCCGCCCGCTTCATCGCGAACCGCAGGGTCATTGCCGCTTTCGCTGCGAACTTCTTGTCGAGCGCGGTCTTCGTTTGACGAGTTGCCCATTTCAATTTGCCGATAGGAATCTTTTTATCGCGAGGCACGCCGAGATAATCGTGAAGCGACCCAGGCGGAGTTGCGTTGAAGATTTTCTTCGCCCACGCATGACGATCGCCGGACTTCTTCGTGGACTTCTGCTTGCGAGCCGGATACTTCACGCCGCCGTCGCTCTTGACCTTGTCCAATGCGGCTTTCAATTTCAGAGCGAGCTCGGACCCATGGAACCCTTTCACGAGACGCGGCGCTGCGGCTGATTTGGCCATTCGCTTTTCGGCACGACGCTGAGCGTGCCGCTCCTTGAGGTGATGAGATTTGTGACACTTCGTGTGAACTAACTTGCGATTCTTCTTGTCGTTGTTCGAATGGTTCCCGTCGGCGTGATGGATGGTAATGCCGACTTCGAACGGTGAACCCTCGCCATCGCCGGGACCATAGCAGTTATCCGATTGGAGAATGAGCTCTTTGCAGAGGAAGCACCGGACCCCGTCCAGTGCTTCCCGGCAAATTTCGCGCAGCTTGCGGAGCTCCTGGCGAGTCGAGCGCCGCATCCCCATTACTTCCGACCATCCTTCTTCGCCACCTTGATGCGGTCCAATGCATCGTTCAGGTGCTTGAAATAGTCCGCGAGGTCTTCGCCGGCATCACGCGCCGACTCCAGGTCATCGGACATCCGCAGCTCGGCTGCGGTTGCGTCTTCGTGGTCGAAAATCTCCATCTGGTCTTCGAGGAGGCCGATAGCGACATACAACTTGTCTTCGGCTTGTGACACCGCTTTCCGAATGGCACGCATGGATTTCAGCGACAGTGCGGCGGGACGAACGACTTTCTTCTTGGACATGGGAACCTCATCAGGCCTGTTAATTCAGGCGACGCCGACCTAAGTTTGGAAATCCTCAGGTCGGCCGTTTCTAGCTCCTTACGACCACGCGCCGCAAATCCACCGGAAGTCGTTGGCGCACTCCTTTGCATCCATCGTTCCGTTTTTGGTGACCGGGAATTCAGCGAGCGTGATGGACTCTTCATCATTTTCCATAATGACGAGCCACGACGCACGCTTGCCTTTCGACTTCTGAACCCTGACCCGCGTTCCGTGAGTCATGACTCCTTGAGTTCTCATTTCTGCCTCCGCTTGGCTGCACGCTCCATCCGACGTTTCTGCGCCGCTCGGTGCTGACCGGCCTTCTGGCTGCGCCACATTGAACAATTGGCGCACGCGCACCGCATACTGTGAGCCGACCGACCGGCGACCATCGTGCCGAACAGGCACCCACCAAGTGGGTGCCCGTATTGATTGACGAACCCGTTGCCCATTAGATACCTCTCCCGCCCCAATCCGACCCACGCTTTCCAGCCTTACGCCGCTTCATCTGCGACGCCGCACCCGGAGTCGTCCGCCACCAACCCATATCCTTCGCGATAGCGGACGCCGCCGCGAAGATTTTCGATGAGTAGAACACCGACGGTCGACCAATCGCGCCGACGAACAGGCACCGCACCACTTCGCGGTCGTCGCGTGACAGACCGCGGGTTGCTTCCTCGAAGGACTTCTCGAAATCGTTCTGTTCAGCCATGGATTACCTCAGAGTGTCCGAGCTGTTGCGGAAGGATTGAGAATCTTGTAGCTCTTGCGAGGAAGACGGCGAAGCATGAACCCAGGAGGTTCCATCCATCCCGGGTGCCCAGGTTCTTGCAGCGACACCGCGCCTTCCACAGCCATGACCCGAAAGACCTGACCAGCGCGAATTCCTTTCGGCAAGCACCACGAAGAAACCCAGAACCCGATTTGAACCGAATCAGGGGTCACAATCGTGTATCGTCCTGTCGGACGGAATCTTTTCAGCGGACTTCCGTCTATAGAATGCGTGACGAGCGCCTTAATCCTCTTGATTCGGGCGTCGTATTCTCTGACAGCTTTTCGCGCGGCGGCTTCTTCCTGATGACGAGCTGATTGCTTCCTGGATTTTTTCTTCATGACTTCCTCCGGCAATCGAGAACCCCGACCGCTTCGCCAGCTAACTTATTGAGCTCGTGCAGCCACATGGCAACCGTGTTCTGGTCAGGATGACTGAGGCTTTCAACAGCCCTCTTGAAATCTTCCGGACCGCCTGTGAAGTAAAGTTCGATGAGCTTGAGCAATCTCGTTTTTGACATTACCGCTTCTCCGTCGCGAAGTTATGGCACCGGTCGCAGGTCGGCACGTTACCGAGCGCCGGATGACGCGTCGTTCCGGTCGCGGGGCGGTTGCACAGTGCGAACCACTGACACATTACGGTGTTGACGAACGGTTGTTTCTGGGAAACAGACTTACGGTGGGACTTCGTCGTGACTTTACGCATTGGAACCTCATCAGGCCCGTCCATTCGGGCAACCGTGGTTCTCCACCACGGTTTCTGGTTCCGGAAAAGTGAACCGGGGCCGGATGATACCGGCCCCGGTCGGCTAAGGTTAGACCGCCGTCCCTCTACCTATCGTCGCGCAGCCGCAGATTGTGGGCTCTAGGACACATTTATTTCGGGTAGATTTTAGGCGGGCGATTTTTCCTCCTAGACCGCGAACGAACCCGGTGAAACCACCAGGACGACCACAGTAACGAGAGCGGGTTTGCTACACCCATTAACATTGACCCAGCTAAACAGCCAGCCGTTAGGCTCCCACCTGAAGGGATAGGCCACAGACTCTCTGAGGGCCGGCAGCCCCAAGGCTTAAGATGGATGAACGCGCTGGCAGCGGCTTGTCGAATCTGCCTACGGAAACGCTCCTGGTCCCCGCGCTTGAACACAGCCGCCAGACGGCCCTACACCAATCCGGCTTCATCACGATTGGCCTTCTGGTGCTTCATGAGCTCGAGCTAACTAGCTTCCGTCTCCCGACGGTAACCAGCAACTACGGCGCACCCGTCCCCAACCGCGAGGCGCTTAACACGACAGCGCCTGGAACAAGTATAGGGCCGAAAATGCGCTAAGTTTTGGAAATCACCGTAACACGCCTATTTAGAACGGTTTACGGCCGTCAAAAAACGCCTGTAATTTGCGTCAAAAATATTTCTTGCGTCGCAAACCCTAGTAAAATAAGGCTTTAGCGGGCATTACGTTTCTGTAATCAAGGACTTTTGCTTTTTCTACGCCTCATTTTGATGACGCCACCTCGGTCCCCTACGGGGTTAAGTCCTTTGTTTTCAATAAGTTACGGGTCGTCGAAACGGTCCGAAAACGTCAAGAATTCTTAAGTAATTTAGCGGTTTCTGACGACTATAAGTCCTTTATTCACAAGTATTTACGAGCGAAACCGCTCAAGCATGCACCTTGTCCGGTTAAGCATCTGTCTTTACGGTGTAAAGCCAGGACCGCCCTAGCGGATGCCGGGCGGTCCCGGATGGAAATCAGCACGTCGCCCGTTGCCGCAGCAGCGAGTTCAGCACCTCGCGCTCCCGCTCCAATTTGGCGATCTCCTTTTTCGCGGTCGCCAAATGGTCCATCATCGCTCGCACCTCGGTGTTTGTTTCGCCGAGCGCTTTGCTGTTTAAAGTCGCTCGGTATTCGAGCTCCGTGGTGCTGAGGTCTTTCACTGACCGGCAAAATTCCTGCTTGTGCAACTCCCACTTACCTGCCGGCTTCACAGCTTCAATCGATTGACGTTTCGCCATTAGTGGTCTCCAAACCATCGCGGGTGGCCCGGATGGAAATCATCAGCAATATCACCGTCCCATTCAGCAACTGGACCACACTTCCCTTGCCGGCATGGACACGTATCCGGACACGGACACACGCGCGGCACCTCGTTTGCATGTTCGCAAAAGAACTCCCATCCAACCTTAGACGCGAAATCGTCCAGGCGGCACCTCCCGAACCGCCTCACCGTGACGTGCGCGGCGCAACTCCGTGCCGACCCACAATTTCAGGTCATCCAGCACCTCAGTTGCTGAACATCCTTCGGGCACATCCGCTGCCGCTTCAATGTGGATGTGCTGATACTTGCCTTCAAGCGGCATATTCGCACGAAACGATACGGTCTTGATGACCGTAGGTCGATGTACTTCGACTCGATTTTTCATGTCGCCTCGTCAATGGAAATGGTGGCCGGGATTCCGCAACCGGGGAGTCACGAAATCGAAATGCAGTTCCAACTCTACATCCCCTCAGAATTGAGCCGGCCAAGCAACCTACATCCGACCGACGTTGCCAGTCGGTTCGCGTTCCGCGTCCGGCGCATCCGGATCCACGAATTCATCCGGATCCCGCTCGATATCGATCTTCTTGTCCTTCATCGACACCGAAATTTGCCCGAGCTGCTCGTAGAGGACTTTATCCGTGACCCAGCCCGCATTGGCGACGTTGAAGATCGCAAATTTGCCGAGCGAATTTTGCGTATCCACGCTGGTCAGGGTGTACACGCCTGCGTGAATCGGCGCGTTCCGCAGCTTGATGAGCGCGTTCAGCTGCTTGGCAATCTTGAGGCCGGTGGATTTGAACGACAGCGCCACCATGCGCGCCAACGGATCGTTGCCAAGCGGCATCAGGAGAATGATGTAGTCGTAGAACTTCGTCGCGGCCGGTTTGGAACCGTCCTTCCCAAACGCGGTCCGCGGGTCGTTCGCCGGCACGTTCGGGTCCTTGACACCACCACCCTCTTCGCGAGGAATGAACTCCACCCAGCGTGGCGGATCGGCGCGCAGGATGACGAACTGCACCGGACCGCGGCCGTAGATTTCATGCGTCAACCCGTTGAACATGTCGCCGACCTTCAGGCCGGGAACGCGCTTCGCATCGCCGTCATCGACCTCCGGCGACATCTTCTGTGCCAACATCATGCGCGGGATTTGCATGTCGGCATTGGTAATGTGCTCGGTGCCTTCCCGCGTTTGCGTGACGAAATCGGGCCGAGCCATTTCCGCGGAACTTGCTTTCTCGAGTTCAGTGCTCATGTGCCATTGCTCCTGGCTGACAGGTCTAGGTGGACGGTTTGTCGCGACCTGCAAACGACATCATCGAGGAGGCAGAGAAAACCACCATGCAATGATCAGAGATCCAACATAGGTTCCAACGACAATCCAAATGCCAAACGCAGCACCCCATGCCGGATTGATCACAGCTTTCCTTACGAGCCAAATGCCGACAACGCCGATCAACACGCCAAGCACGCACGCTGATATGGTCGCGGCGTTATCAGTGTTCACGATTACTCCTTGAAGAAATCCAGCGCATCCTGCTCGGATGGAAAACGTCGTGTTTCGTAGATCCGCACGTAATCCCGATCAATCTCAACACGTTCGCAGGTGATCACGTGTTCACCGACGATGATTGAATCGCCGACGTGCGGTGCAACCAATAGCCGGACTTTCTTGGTTGCAACCCACGAGCCGACACCGACCGTGACGATAGCCGGAATTCGCGGACTCATCCTCGCCTCAACACAATCTTCGGATGTGCATACGCTTCGACTCCAGGAGGTGGCGGTTCGCCGGCAAGCAACCGACGTTTCGTTTCCGTATTCGTGGTCTGCCACGGCACGGTCATGATTGGTGCAAATCCTTCCTTTATGCACCACAATCGATACGTCTCCCGATCGCGAACCTGCGCGTAAGGTTCGAGTTGCACAGCCACGGACGCGCCAGTATCCAACCGGAGACTCGTCGTGTCTTCCACCTCGTACTGTTCGACCAGCATTTGCTCAATCGCCGTTAGACGCATCTGACACTCAGACAGCAACTCTTGGAGTCCTTCCTTGCCGAGCGCGACGATCAACGACTCACGGGCTTCCTGATTCAATGACTCCGGTGCTAATCCGGTTCGCGTGTCGATATACATCCTGGCGAGCGCCGAAGCGTGCCGTTGGAAATCCGGTTCCGACGCGATGACTTCTTTCAGCGCGTTGATCTTTTCCTGATATGCCGGCTCTTCACTCGCCAGTCGTGGAAGCTTGTCGACTACTCCACTATATTTCCCCATCCATATCCTCCCAGCCGACGAGTTGTAATTGTTGACGTTCCCAGTTATCAAATTTTGTAAATCGAGCTTCTTGTTCTTTACTCCTGCTGAAGACATCAGTCAGTCGATTGTAATTGGTGATTGCAACTAGGAGAGCTCGCGGGACAGGTTTAGCTATGATCAAAGAAATACCACTTGCTCCATGCATGCCGTTCCATTCCGCTATAATCGGAGCAATTTTCGTGACTTCTGCACGAATGTGATCAAAGACTTTCGAACTAAATTTCTTTAATTGCTGATTATAAATCATCAACAACATGCGCGACCCATTATCAGCGATAGAAACATAAAACATTCCCTGCCTAAAGCCAGTTCCGAGATGATGACACAATCCATCTGATGGAAAATCATCACCATTCAAAGCCAAAAGGAAGAGTTGAATTCGTTCGTGAAGTGTCATTCCAATTTTAATGTTTTCGTTTCGCACACTCATCTAGATCACGTGCCTGTTTCGACACCTGATTGTCTTTGTTGATGCTATCATTCAAGCGGTGATTTGCCGAGTGCATTTCCTGAATCAGCATCGAAAATTCCATAGCAATTTCCTGGTCAATTTTCGGTGCGATGTGTTGATCAAAAACACGAGACATGACGTCAAAGCAATAGCTCATCGATGCTTCTGATATTGCTGATACCACAGTAATGCACATTCCATACAGTGACCCTTCGGCGTCACACGCGGTCGTTCAGGGTGACATCGCGACGGATGGAAAACGGCAGGTTCGAGTGTCGACGGTGGTTCGGGGCGGTCTTTCAGGTTGAGGCTGGATGACAGGTTGAAGGTCTGCAAGCTCTTAACCACGACGGGGCTGTTCTTAGACCCCAAGCCGAGCTGGGCATGAGGGCCGCGCCGTTGCCCGTTCAGAATCTCGTCGGTTCCTGGGCCGATGTAGAGCTCCGGAGCCGTCTTATGATGCCACAGCATGACGCCACGAATTGGCTCGACGTCCCCGGCCTTCTCGACACAATCCTTACACCACTGCTCACCAGGAACCGCCGCTTGGCGTTCTACACTGATTTCCATTCCGCAATTTTTACACGTCATAACGCGGATGGCTCATCGGTGCACACGTTTCTTCCTGCCACTGATATCCGCATCGACGACAGGTTCGATCTAAGTGAGGAACTCGTTCTGAGCTGAGTGTTGTCAAATCGAGCGTCTGACCAGGTGCGTGCACAAGAACACAAAATTTCGTAATCGTGCTGTTGAAAATGCCACCCTGTGCATGGCAATAATTACACATCGGGCAGACAATCCCGTCATCCGTCGCGAATGATTCAAATGGTAGGAGCTTCATGGAGTTCTTTTCCACGATATCGTCAAAATGACTTCTGAAACGTGCACGTTACAGGGCGCATTGAAATCGCCCATGTTTTCATCGTATTCACGAAATTCAGCAGCCACCTGATAACCAAGTTTCTTCAATTCTTTGGTGATCGCTTCACACACCGGACCAGACGTCGGACTTACGTTGAAATGCGCAGTAACTGCATTGTCACCAGTCTTGATCGCTGCTTGAATTTGATCGTTGATTTCTTTGAGGTGCCGCGGAACACTCGCTAAGGCTTTTGCAACAGCAGTCTCATGCTGACGTTTCGCTAATACGGCCATTCGTTGTGCGATCTTCTTTCGTTGCTGTTCAGCAGAAATCGATCTACGTGCCGCTTCGCTAGCAGCGATTACGATTGGCTTAACTTTTGGAGGCATAGCCAGTCCCGAGGCATTCTGGACACGTCGTCCAATACGCACGACCATCGAGCACCCGATCAGGTGCGTCGAGGATTTTCCCGCGACCGTCGCATTCTTCGCATAATCCGCGGTCCCCAACCGCATCCGAAGCAGCCTGTCGGCTTCGACCGTCAGCGCCGCGTGGGCTCAGGTCGTCGCAAGTATTTGAGACTGTGGATGCGGTTGGGGAAGTCTTTGGCGTGGAAGGGTCGTTTCTGTCGGTCATCTTTCCAGACCTCAGGTTCGTCAAACCCGACCTTGTTCCGGGCGACTGAACCGAACGCGACTATACCGTAAGTGGGCTTGATTGTAAAGCGCAATCTTACGATTCTGTCAGAGCGTGAATCCATGCAGAAGTCGTGTAATCCGCCACTTCTTCTTTCGAACGAAGCGCCTTGACAATCACGTGATCTATCGTCTTTTGCCCTTGAGGACCAACTGCAACGATGTCGAATTGTGATACAGGTTGTGTCTGACCAGGTCGATCGATGCGTGCATCTGTCTGAATCGCCTTCCAATATGAATAGTCGTGACTCATCTTGACCATCGTATGACACGCAGTTAGATTCAGTCCCAGCGCACCAGTTCCATACGTCCCGCCAACTAGCACCGGGCCAGCAGGCGCAGTGCGAGGATCGAGCAATCGGAGCGCAGTCTGTCGTTCCTGATTCTTCGTACTGCCAAGCAACGCCTTCCCAGCAATACATCCGAGTTCCGCTTTTGGATATCGCTCGGCGAGCTCTTTGAGCAACCGTTGAAGCTCTGGAATCCAGCGGCACCAGATCAGGAGCTTGAGGTTGTGATCTGCTTCGAATTGTTCGTCGAGCCACTCATAGAACACATCGAGCTTGGCCCGTCCTATCTCTCGGGTCGTGTCAGCAGGATCCAAAGGATGACGATAACCACCATTAGGATTCCCAAGAGCCGGAAGCCAATCTGGTCTTCCGTCATTCAAATCCTCGAGGATTTCTGGTTCCAAACCGCCGATGAACCCACTGGTGATTTGCGAGAGTCTAAGGACTTTTGTAATCGTTTGAGCAGCCACAGAAACAGTCGCATCCGATAGCCACGCCACGAGGTCATCACGCATCTCCTTGTAAATTTTCCATTCGGCAGGGGTGAGCGTTGCTGTCAGCGTTACAGCCGGCAAGACTGGTGGCAAATCGAGACAATCGCGTTTCAAGCGTCGTAACACATATGGCGCGAAACGACGTTGAAGATCATCAAGATGTTGATAACCAACAATCTGTGTCGGATGGCTGCCCCACGCAGTCCGCACCACGTAACCGCCCATGATTGCGTATCGCGCTCGGAAATGCGTAATCCCACGACAGTCGAGAATATCCGGATGCATGAGATTACCCTGACTAAACATATCCATCGGGTTGTTTGCAATGGGTGTGCCATTCAGGATAACGATACGACCGCATTGCTTTCGGAGTTTGAAACAGGCTTGTGTTTGCTTCGCGCCGTAACTTTTGACCGCGCTGGATTCATCAAGTACGAGGAGCGTCTTCGGCCCGACTAGCGGCAACAATTCAGCGAGCCGCGGTTCTGCACGAATGAACTCATAATTCGTGATGATCCAGAATAAGTGCGGTTTCTTTTCCGGTTGGAAATACCACTCCCTTGTACGACTATGATAGAGTTGGATGATAGACGGTGTGAAGAGATGTTTCTGCAATTCACCGAGTTCCTCATCGAACCATACATCACGAACCGAATTTGGCGCAACGACCAACACCTGATCAATGACGCCCTGTTCGAAGAGAAACTGCGCGGCGATGATTGTTTGTGCTGACTTCATAGCTCCCATTTCGTCCAAGAGTCCGAAATAGGGATTAGCTAGCAAAGCTCGCACACCGAGCTTGACGTGCTCTTTCACGCCGGACCAAGTGCCGTCTGCCAATTGGACAAGACGGCACTTGGTGAAATCCGGTTCAGGCGCGACCAACATAGATATCTTCCGCCCTCGGTCCTTTGACGCCATCCGTATCTTCGAAGGTCACTTCCTGGCCTTCCTGCAGCGCTGCGAACTGTGCATTCTTCAATCCGGACGAATGGAAAAAGTATTCTTTCCCCTTCTCGTCACGAATGAACCCGAACTGCTTGTCCTGAATGAGCCGCTTGATTGTGCCGGTCATGTGGTGTCCTTTCTGCGCGCGTCGATGGTTGTTGTGGTTGAAGCTGCGATTGTGGTTGTGTCGGATCTTTCTCGTCGAGTTTGGTCACGATTACAAGCACGCGAGGTGTCGGCACCGGCAGGTATTGCGTCACGACGTTGACGTAGAACTTCTCTTCACACTCGGTGATGAATCGTGCGATTTCCAAATCGTGTGGACCTTTCTCAGGATGTACCAGAAACGTCTTTACTCTCGCCACTTGGCGCCTCCGGAAATTTGCCGAGTTTCGCTTGCTCAGCAAGTGCTTTGATGTCAGGTGGGAAGTCAGAGCGACAGATCCAATCCCAGTAACTTGGTTCGATGGCTTTCATAGGACGATCACGCCACTTCCCAAACATGCACGTAGCCACACCATTGACGAATTTGAATTTGCCATTCTCGTCAATCCAGCCTGGCCACTGCAATTCATGCAACATATCGAGTGATCTAGGCAGCGCAGAGTATTTGCGCATTTGCGCCACGATAATTTCTGTAGTCCCTCGCACATCAGCAAGTGCCTCATGGGCGTTTTCCATTTTCTTGCCAGTGTGTTTTTCGTAGAGATGTGATAACGTTCGGGGCTCACCGAGTTGTTCGAGTCGGTCAGCATCAATAATGCGGGCACCGACGTAATTCCACGGCACTCCAACACGAACCATCTCTGACGACAGCACACGAAGATCATATCGCACATTCTTGCCGGCGAAATCGACATTCGTAAATCCTTTCGCCAAACTTGCCGCAATATCCCGAAATCGTGGAACAGGTTTGAATTCCTCGCAATCCGGCAATGGATGCGATTCACGATCTTTTGCACATCGATTACATAATTTCATCGATGCATCGGTGATATGGTTGGTTCTCGAGGCTTCTTCAGGGATGGAAATTTCCGGGTTAATCAGGGATCGCCATTCCTTCTCCAAACCAGCCGCGGTCCAGATTTGAAAACCGATCTCGACGATCCTGGCTTCGTTTGTATTCAAGCCAGTCGTTTCTTCGTCGAGCATCACTAACGGCCGCGTCAGGTTGAGCACTGTATGTAACAATGGAAATCCTTTCTATTCAATCTCGCGCCGCGACGAGACTGACTTCGGATTATCAGGTCGCGACTTGCTACGATTTTCTTCCAGCCATTGTTGCGATACAAAATCTGCTTTCTCTGACCACAGCCAGTCCCAAAATCTTCGGAGCATGGTGCGAATCCTCAATAGTCTCTGACCTCCCAAAACAGGGTATTGCGGCCAGGGATGTTGCCAACATCCACGGTGAAGCACGTGAATTCTATCGTCGCGTCTGGGAATAGATCCAAAAAAGCATCCACATCATCACGTGAAGCAGGATCCATATACCGTTCAAGTAGCACCAAAACTTCAACGCTGGACCGTGGCCGAAGAATACCAGCAGCCATCGCCTTCCGCATCGGAATCTGACTTGCCCCAATGAATCCTTCAAGTCCGCGAAAGGTTCGGCAGAGTTCGCCCTGTATAGTTTGATGCTCATCGGGACAGACGTCATCCATCGTGAAAACCCGACCAGCTTCTTTCCAGCGATCGACCGTATTCCAGAAATCCTGACGATAGACTCGTTCCCATGTGCCGCCGCCAGCTCGGTGTTCTCGGAAGCCATATTCTCGGACTCCTGATCGCCAGGCTTCATGCGGGTCCCACCACAGTTGCGTGCGATTTCCAAGAAGGCCAGCACGCCACTTCTCGAAGAACTCGCGCTTCGAACTGATCTTCATGGATGGCTCAAATCGCCGGATTGCACCGCTTCTTTCGCCTGCCAGATCTTGTATCGTCGTTCCACCCATTCACGCGCCGCGACAATCCAGTCATTGCGTTGATTGTCCTGTTTCAGGCGGTCTAACGCCACCGTGAATCGATCTGGCGGAGGCAACGTCCGCCAATAGTGATGCGCAATCAGGATGGAAAAAGCAGCGTTGAAGAATGGCTCGTCGTCGCCGAATTGCCGTGCGTGCTTGAAACCAGTATCCGCCGAAAAGAGCAACGCTGCAATCCGACGATCCGCTTCCTCGATCTCACAATGGAACATCTGCGCTGGATAAGCGCGGCCGTCGATGTAGGGATTGTCGACGAAATCCATATAGTCAGGACGGATGGTCTTCACCTGATCGAGCTTGTCGACGTAGGCGTGCCAATTGACGCTGATCTGAGTGTAAGTGCCGACCGCGCATCCAATCCAGAGTGCCATGTATTCGAGCAACATGGAAAAGTGCACGGCGTTGGCGCCATAGGCACCCCAGATGATATCATTGCTTCGACAGAAGACCGTCAGGTTCAATTCGCCGTCGAGACCACGCTGAAAGGTCGCCATCGTATTGCACGGCAAATCTTTATGAGCGTCTGTCGGGTTCAAATCTAAGCCCGGACTCCACATCGTAAGTACGGATCGACGGTCATCCGGATTTTTCCGCAATCGATCTGCAATGACTTGCAACTGGTCAAAGCCATATTGCTTTCGCCACCGATAGCCATACGCGCCGTGCCAATTTCCATCCTCGTCGGCATAGTCAGCAGCGTTCTTGGCATACCGCGTCAACGGTGCGGAATCCCGACGTCCGCCCAACATCCACAAAGCCTCGTAGAGATGATAAAACGGATTACAGTCACGAGTCGGCCAGAACATCACGCGCTCAATCGGTCGCTCGTAGATCGTCGTCACACTCGGTCCGATCAAGACCGGGCCGTTCCGTGAATTACGAGGCTCGCCTTCTTCGTCGAGCAACTTCAGTGCATGCGGAAGTGCTTCATGAACGTTGCGAACTTGCAGGACTCTCATCGGTTCTCCTCACGTGATTCGCACTTCCGTTTCGTATTGGACAAGACTTCGGACGGTATCGCCGTTGCCCTTGCAATTGATGCATTGAGTTGTTGCAGCAGGTGCTTTCCAGACGTAGTGGCAGACGTCGCAGAACAAGACGTGGACAGTGCGCGACGGAGAAATCGGTTTCGTCGCATTAAAATTTGCAAAAGGACTGTGTTTATCCATCAACGATAATCGCACCAGTGATAGGTTCCTCATCGGTTCCGACTGGTGCCCAACACTTACTCGTTCACATGCTTCCACGCATAGCCACCAGCTGGCTGCGTGCTGATGTGTGGCACCGACGTGCGAATTTCAGTTTGCCGTCCAGCGCCGTCGGTTCGCGTTTCGTCAGCACTGATAAAGACCAAATTGCATCCATCCGGATGCCGATCTGGGCTAGGCCACACGTGCTTGACCAACGCGGGTCTCTCCATCCGATGTTCATCGATGAAGTAGACGCTTTGTCCAACGATCAATTTCATCCTCGTTCACCTCCTTCCTTTGTCAGATAGTAGACTCGTTCTGGCAAAGTCGGCCACGCTTGAATTGGCTCAATCTTCACCAAATAAGGTTCCATCAGCGGCACAAGATCAGCCTCATGATTGAAATGGAAAACGGGCGATGTGAGATGCCACTTGGCTCGGTGGGTCTTCTTGACATTCGGCGTGTAGGTCACGACTACCATTCGCTTTTGAAACGCGGCGACGGCATTTGTAAGCACGTCCTTCCAGTCGAAGGTCATCTCCAAGACATGCCGGAGCAAAATACCTTCGCTCTTGCCGCGGTATTTGGCAAGATCCGCCATGCGCGTCTGCGGCACTTGTTTCGTCCCGTCGATCAGGAGGTAGGCTTGTTCGGCCGTGAGGCACTTTTGGAAATATCCTCGTCCGCCGCCCCAGTCAGCGACAGTCTTACAATCGCGCAACCATTTGGCGGCGAGCAGATAGGTATCTTCTGGACCATACTGCTCGCCGCGGACGGTGGTCTTGTAAGGGAATGGAGTGGCGAACTCCTCGTCGCCGAACAATTGAGCCATTTACGAAAATCCTTTGCGCCCGCCTGATACTTTTATTCCACGTTTCATACCGAATTCAAATGGATCAAGATCGCCTTTGGCACTGTTGCATGGAACACAAGCAGGTCGACAATTATCAAGAATTGTCGCTCCGCCCTTTGCAACAGGCATGTAATGGTCCGCTACAGGCGGATTTAATTCGCTGAATGGTGCTTTGCAATAATGACACATTGATCCGTAGATCTTAATAGCAGCGCGCAGATCCGCATCGCTAAAGCAACGCGGTGCTTTAACGATTGGCGTTGATTCCACCGTCGATGTTGGTGTCATGACTACTGGAGTCGTTGCAAATCCTGGATGAACGATCTCACGATATGCTCGCACAACTGGCTCCCACCATTGCGTAAATTCTTCTTCACGCAATGTTTTATCTGCGCGCTGCGCAAGTTTTAGGTCCGTGATTATTCGATCCTGAGTTTCTTTCGTGTGTTGAACAATTTCCTGGTATGTTGCACGCTGACCAGTGAGTTTTTCACTGATCTCTGGAAGAAGTTGTTCGACGCGTTTGCGAAGCGTATACTCGGTTGTTGCCTCATGCAATTTGATGCAAGCTGCCAACATCTTAGTAATGTTTAGGCCAGTCCAACCGACCCAATCGATGTATTCTCTTGGCTTGGAGTAACGCGCCATCGTGAGCTCCTAATCGTAGCGAAATCTCCGCTTCAACTTGCCATACTTCCCGTTCTTCTGGAATCCGTCGAGCGCAGTGCAGTATTTCTGCAACTCGCACGCCCACATTTCCACTTCCCGCATTTCCCACTGCGGCCATTCTTTCGGCCAGTACTTGTCCTTCTTG
>Ga0134127_10000104_pt1 | contig 113594 bp, 103 predicted proteins | sample KB31753_FD_96459 | JGI IMG/M metagenome (GOLD analysis project Ga0134127, IMG submission 96459) | Terrestrial soil microbial communities with excess Nitrogen fertilizer from Kellogg Biological Station, Michigan, USA - KB3-175-3 | ecosystem: Environmental > Terrestrial > Soil > Unclassified ... | reverse complement strand
AATAAAAAAACCATTTTTGGCTTTTTAACCATAATATAATAAAAAATTAAAAAATTGAACCGAAAAAATAATAAAAAAAAAAATAAATTGAAGACAAAAAAAAATTTTTTAAAAATTTATACGGAGGGGGGGGGGGGGGGGCAGACATGAGATTTGAGATATGAGATTTGAGACTTCTTCAGGATACTACTTCTTTTTTAAAATCTCATGTCTCACATCTCACATCTCACATCTATTCTTGCTACTTTTGACGCGCAATGCTCACCATCACCAACCATACGCTGGAAAAACTGGAAATACTGCTCCGGACTGCAGAATACAGGGTTAGATATGAAAAAGGAAACTTTAAAACCGGCGCCTGTCTGCTGCTGCATAATAAGGTAATTGTAGTGAATAAGTTTTCGGGCCTGGAGGCGAAGATACTGGCAATTGCAGAGCTTGCGCGTACGCTTGAGATAGACTACAACCTGCTCGACGATAAGCAGGCAGCATTTTTACACCAGCTGAAACAAACAACAATTGAATTTTGACTGTCACTTTTTTAGGCACCGGAACCTCGCAGGGCGTACCTGTAATCGCCTGCGGATGCGAAGTTTGCACTTCGACGGACGCGCGCGACAAGCGTTTGCGGACCTCGGTGATGCTTGAAGATAAGGGAACGGTGATCGTGATCGATTCGGGCCCTGACTTCAGATACCAGATGCTGCGTGAAAAGGTTCAGCGGCTGGATGCCATTATTTTTACCCACGAGCACAAGGACCATATCGCGGGGATGGACGATATCCGCGCCTTTAACTACAAACAGCAGGGACCAATTGACGTATACGCCGATCAACGGGTGCAGGAAGCTCTGAAACGCGAGTTTCATTACATATTTGCCGAATTTAAATATCCCGGCATACCCCAGCTAACGTTGCATACTATTGGCGCGGAACCTTTTTACATTGGCGCGCTAAAGTTTATCCCGATTGAGGTAATGCACTATAAGCTGCCGGTTTGGGGATTCAGGATAAACGATTTTACCTATATAACCGATGCCAAGACAGTGACGACGGCAGAAATTGAAAAAATAAAAGGCTCCAAAATACTGGTGATCAACGCGCTGCAACGGCAGAATCACGTATCACACTTTACTATTGACGAAGCGATCGCATTCGCCGAAGAAACGGGCGCCGAAAAAACCTATTTAACCCACATCAGCCACCGCCTTGGAAAACATGCTGATATTTCGAAGATATTGCCACCCGGGATTGAGCTGGCCTATGACGGATTGAAGCTAATCACAGATTAAGAATGATTTTCACGATTACACAGATTTCATTTGTTAACGTTCTGAAATCTGTGTGATCATAAGAATCAATTAAAATCTGTGATCAGTCACATCTGGATATAACTCACCCTGTCAATTTCTCCCCGATAGCTGCCCAAATGGCCTTTATGTCGTACATCCACCTTGCCGCGGATAATAATGCTTTTATTACTGATCTGCGTGAACTTGCCATCATTGTATTCAAAAAGGCCCTGCCGGGTGCCTTGCAGGTATAAAGGGCAATCCTGGCTAAAGTTTATCCAGATGGCGTGCGCGTTAGAGTGATCGGTAAACAGGCTGTCGTTGACAAGGGCCGATTCCGAGTTCCCCTCTTTATAAGTACCCCGTACCTCAATGTATTGGTGATCGTAATTTTCGATGCTGTCGATCAACTGGGTAAAGCTAACATGTTTATAGGGCCAATCACTGTTGCATCCGCTGGTATATATCTTTTTTTCGTGACTGCACGATTGCAGCAAAAATGCTGTTGTTATGATAAAGGGAATGGCAAGTCTGGCGTAAATGGACTGATATTGTGGATGGGCAAATCTCATATTGGCAGCATCAATAAAAATTAGGGTCCCTCTAAACCGCTATCCCCACACCTGATCTTTTACGCCTGCAGCGCAGAGTATGTTTGGAATATACTATTTGTTAAAAGTTTAGTGTAAATTAAAAAAAAATGCGCCTTTTTTCAATTTAAAAAGAAACTTTACATTTAGCATCAAATAAAACCATGATGGACCGAAGAATAATTGTAACGCTGCTGCTATTTTGCGCGCTGGCGTCAACAGCCCAGCAAAAAATAATACCATTGTACAGCGGTGCGGCGCCGGGGTCGGAGAGTTGGACCTATAATGAGCAGGAATATACTACTATGGGTGCGCCGATGGTTTATGATGTATCGCATCCAACGTTAACTGCTTATTTACCCGACCCCGCTATTGCCACCGGCACGGGGGTGATCATTTGCCCCGGAGGCGGCTTTTTTATTTTAAGCATCAGGGACGAAGGCACCGATGTTGCCAAATGGTTGAATCAAAGGGGAGTTGCCGCCTTTGTGTTAAAATACCGTACCGGCCAGAGTTTGACAACAGACCCTGGAAAGGAATTATGGGAAAACCTGCACAAAAAGGATTTTAATATCACCATAAAACCGCTGGTAGCAATGGCGGTTGCCGACGGCAGAGCAGCTATTAAGTACGTACGCGCCCATGCAGCCGACTATGGCCTTTCGCCATCGCGAATCGGGATTATCGGTTTTTCGGCCGGGGGAACCGTCACCACTGCCACCGCATTTAATTACGCTGCGGATGACAGGCCCGATTTTGCAGCACCTATCTATCCTTATATACCGCCGGAGATACAAGGCGCGGTCACAGCCGACGAACCACCGATGTTTATAGTTGCCGCAACTAATGACGAGCTTGGCCTTGCTTCGCAAAGTGTGGATTTATATTCAAAGCTGCTGGCTTCCAAACATTCGGCGGAGTTGCACATGTACGCCAAGGGTGGCCACGGCTTTGGGATGAAGAAACAAAACATCCCCACAGATACCTGGATTGACCGTTTTGGCGACTGGCTGGGCCAGCAGGGATTGCTTACACCGATCGACGCAAAGGTAACGGCGAACATCGAGCAACGCGCAAAAGACCAAAAGACCAATGCAGAGCGCCCTTACAAAGACTGGGCTTTTCTTCAAAAATATGATAAACAAAATGCCGCGGTCCCTCCGCCGGCTGCAGGGGAAAAGCGTGTAGTGTTTATGGGTAACTCCATAACCGAGGGCTGGAAAAATTCGGACTCATCGTTTTTTTACGGCCGGCCCTATTACGACCGCGGCATCAGCGGACAAACTACCGGGCAAATGCTGGTGCGTTTCCGCGAAGATGTAATCAATTTACATCCGAAAGTGGTGGTGATATTAGCCGGCATAAACGATATCGCCCAAAATAATGGCCCTTCGAAAATTGAAGATATTTTCGGGAACATCAAATCGATGGCTGAATTGGCCCGGTTATACCACATTAAAGTGGTGATCTCGTCAATATTGCCGGCGTTAGCCTTCCCATGGCGGCCAGGTATCGACCCAAAACCCGGCGTTGCCGCGATGAATAAATTGCTGAAGGATTATTGCGAACAAAATCATATTGTCTACCTAAATTATTATGATGCCATGGTAGACAACAGGGCTGGATTACCGTCTGACTTATCCGGTGATGGCGTACATCCCACCCTTGCTGGTTACAAGGTAATGGAGCCGCTTGCCGAGAAGGCGATTGATGAGGCGATAAAAAGGAAAGAATAAAAAAGGGAAGTCATGCTGAACTTGTTTCAGCACCTCACGAGCTAAGTCGCCGCGCGATAGGTAAGCCGCCGATAGGCAACCGAAACACGGGTAACCGGTCATCGGACTACCTTTCTGATGGGGTGCTGAAACAAGTTCAGCATGACTTTAAATATTCTCTTTTATTATTTCTCCACCGGCAAAACCAATTTCGATGAATGATAGACATTGATCGTCTCCTTCAAAAAGTCTGAATCCTTTGCATGGTAAATATCGATAAACTGCTGAGGGTTGCGGTCAACCAGCGGGAACCAGCTGCTTTGTACCTGCACCATAATTCGGTGCCCTTTTTTAAAGGTGTGTGCCACATCAGGCATGGTATACTTCACTTCGGTTACCTTGTTGGGCACAAACCGCGATGGGTTTGAATAGCTGTCGCGATACCTGCCGCGCATAATTTCAGCCCGAACCAGCATCTGGTAACCACCCATCGGGTATTGCAGCACCGGGTCGTTTTCAGCATAAATATCCACATCATTATAACTCCCTTTGTCCGGGAAAACGTCGATCAGCTTCACCACAAAATCCGCATCGGTGTTCGACAGGCTCACCATCAGGTCGGCAATGACCGGCCCGGCCAGGGTAACGTCTTTAGTCAGCGTATCGGTTTGATACGCCAGCACATCCGTACGGCGGGCTGCAAAGCGCTGGTCGTCGGTCATGTACGTGCGGGTACGGTTAAAATGCACCGCCTCGCTGTAAGGTACTGGTTTGGCAGGATCGCTAATGTAGGTGTCAAAAGTTGCATTGGCATTGCCCGTGGTGGTAAACGACAATTGGCTCTTATCCTGCAGGTAAATATTGGTTGGCTGCGTATCAACAGGAGGCCACTGGGGTAGCTGGTGCCATTTGTTTTCGCCGGTAAAAAACACCGTGGCCTTGGCAATGCTGTCCACCGAGCCCACGCCACGCAGGTAATAATCAAAAAACGGTATCTCGATATGGTTGGTATACCACTCGCTGGTGTTGCTACCCCATTGTACGTTGCCTAAATGTGTGCCGTCGTTATTGCGCCATTGCTCGTGATACCAGGGGCCCTCAACAAGCCGGTTATTGGTGGCCGGGCTTTGCTTATCTATCGCTTTAAAAACGTTCCAGCCGCCAAAGCAATCCTCGGCATCAAATTCACCGCCTACCACCAGCATTGCGGGTTTTACGTCCTTTATACCTACCCTGGCATTGCGGGCCATCCACCAGGCATCGCGGTTGGGGTGGTTCATTATCTCGTTCCAGAATTTGAGCGTGTCGCCGGCGATTTTGGTGAGATTGGGCAACGCGCCGGTACTGAGATAAAACTGGTAATTATCATGAATGGGCGGATCCCACGTTGGCGCCGCTTTCGGTGTAGGGTGCGGATGCGGTGCGCCGAAACCGAATTGCTTATAAAAATCAAAGGCGTCCATTTGAAAAAAAGCGCCATTATGGTGAAAATCATCACCCACAAACCAATCGGTAACAGGCGCCTCAGGACTAACGGCCTTTAACGCGGGGTGACCACTAAGCGAGGCCATGGTTGAATAAAAACCCGGGTAAGAAATGCCAAAAACGCCCACGTTGCCGTTATTATTTGGAATATTCTTCACCAGCCAGTCGATAGTATCATAAGTGTCGCTGGCCTCATCAATATCTTTATTCGTTTTTTTGTTTGCGTTAAAAGGCCGCACATCAACAAACTCGCCTTCGCTCATCCAGCGACCCCGCACGTCTTCATATACCATAATATAGCCTTTGCGGCAGTATTGAATAAGATGGTTTACCCACAGGTCGCGGTACTGACTTTCACCGTAGGGTGCACATGAGTACGGCGTGCGTTCCATCAAAATAGGATGCCTTTCGTTATTATCCTTCGGCATGTAAACCGATGCAAACAGCTTAATGCCATCGCGCATTGCAATGGTGACTTCCTTTTTGGTGTAATTATTTACAAACCAGGTGGAGTCGGCGTTTTGAGCAATTGTTAAAACAGGCAGCAGCAAGAGCGCTAAGGCGCACAACTTTTTCATAATGATTGACTTGGAGGTTGAAAAGTAAAGATGGAAATTTTTGCGGAAGAATGAAAATTGATATGCGGATGTGCAAATTTTAAATGTGCGGATGCAGGAAGCTCTAATTGTTTTCCAAATAACCCCGGATTAAATCATTTGCACATCCGCATATTTACTAATTCAACTCCCTCAACTTTTCCCTGATGTACAACCCCGCCGGCGTCAGTTGTGCCTCGGTCCAGCCGCCATTTACAGGCGCACCGGGCATCAGCAAAGCCGTCGTTTCCTGCCTATCGGTGATATTCCAGTTCGTCCAGCTCAGTTTATTTTTCTCCATCCAGTCGAACCAGGTTTTAACGAGTGCCTGGTCGAATTTGCCGTTGCCGTTTGATTCGCCTACGCCCCATTCGGTGATGATGAGTGGCAGGCCCTTTGCAAGGGCGGCATCTGCTTTTGCACGCAATTTTTCCTGGTGATTAGGGTCTGACGCATAAAAATGGAAGGAATAGGCGATGTTTCTAAAACCGGTAACCGGGTTATCTGCAGCAATATTAACATCCTGGTCCCAATGGGGGCTGCCCACCACTATAAGGTTGTCTGGATCATATTTTCGTATTTCGGTAATCAACCGTACGGAATAGTTTTTAACCGTATCCCAGCTGACGTTGCCCCAGGGTTCGTTCCAAATCTCGTAGATCACATTCGGTACGCCCTTGTATCTTTTGGCCATTTCAGTAAAAAAGGTTTTGGCTCGCTCCAAATGCAGGTTGCTGTGATGGTCATGCCAGTCTATCAATACGTAAGCACCGTCTTTGATGGCCTCGTCAACTACGCTTTCTTCCAGTTGGGTTTGGGCTGCCGGCTCCTGCAAATAGCCAAGGGCAGGTTCAACGCCCATCGCCGCGCGCATAATCGACATCTTTAAATCGCTTGCCAGCCAGTCGACAACCGCCGGATTATAGTATTTGCGGCCCTGCCATAAGCTCCACGAAAGACTGATGCCACGCAATTGCGGCGGAACTCCGTTTTTATTAACGATTTGCCCGTTTACAACACTCAACGCGCCGTTTAATTGCACGGGTGTTTGAGCAAATAAAGATTGGGTGATGATGGAGATGAGCAGTAGAATTCGCGCCGTGGTTTTCATTTATCGATCTGTATCGACCCGAAATGTACACGAATAATTTTATTATATGCCGATGATGCGAAAAATCGATTATGAAATGTTAAACGAGCGCAGCCACGATGCATTGCGTCTCTGCTAACAGGGGAATCGCTTTTAAAATTAGCGGAGCGTTTGCCATCTCCAAGGAGTCCTCACGGACAAAAACAGCCTTTTCAGGAGACTCCTGCCGGACAAAAATCGGTGTCAAAGTGTACACGTTTTGCATACGATCACCCTATAAACCGCTACAAAAACCGTTGATTTATAGTCGATTAAAAATAAAAATCGTCACGATCTGTACATTTTTGACGATTTTTTTGAACACTTACAGCTAAAAGCTCACAAAACAGCGTCACATCATGCCAAAAAGCCGCCAAAACCATTGCCCACGCGCCTCAAACGCCTCTGAACCGTGTACGATCGCGAATAAATTTTCTTTCGCAAAAAGTATTCCCTTGATGACGTCTGAAATGAATGCCCCAAATTCCATTTACCGGCGTTATATATTCATCCGGAAAGGCACGTTAAAAGCGATTTTCATGCTACCGCCGACGGACACAGCGGTATTATTTGGAATAATAATCATACACTGCCTTACCGATCTTCGCTATCGTCGCCTCCCGGGTAGCTTCGTCATTAGTCGAATTACACACAAATACCGAAATGATAATATGTTTACCGTTTGGCAGCGTGATAATCCCCACATCATTCGTTGCAGGGCTCAGGCCTTCTGCATTCGTAGGCGATGACCCCGTCTTGTGTGCTATCAATGTTCCGGCCGGCAATAACCCTTTTAACCTTTTAGGGCCGGTAGTTGTTCCAAGCATCATCTTATACAGGGTATCTGTTGTTGGCCTGGCTAATACTTTTCCATTGTAAAACATATTCAGCAGTTCGGTCATCTCAACAGGCTTGCACCAATTGGTATATTGCAACTCCCAGGATGCCGCCATCTCCGCTTCCGAGGTTCTTATTGCAATGCCCCTTATCCCTATCTGCAGCATATAGGTCTGCACGGTTTTCGGGCCGTCGAGCAGTTTCAATAATATGTCGCAGGCGCCGTTGTCGCTTTGCGCTATCATATAATTCAACAGCGTACTGATCGTAAAATCGCCGCCTTTGGGGTTTTGATCGCGGATGGGGCTCCAGATACCTTTATCCCAGTCTCTTTTTTTAACATGTATAATTTGATTTAACTGCAACTTACCGGTATCTACCAAATGTAAAACCGTTAAGGCGATAGGAAATTTCATCACGCTGTGCAGCACCAGCCTTGCCTTACCATTATAGCTTACGGTATCGCCGGTTTCGACATTCCTGACCGAAACACCCACAATTCCCTTAACCGGTTTCGCAATTTGTTCGATCTGTTTACGTAAAACCTGGTCGTTGAGCTTCTGCGAAAATGCCGGAGCAGTAACAACCAATACAATAAATGAGATTAAAAAACACTTTTTCATACCAGCTAATAACGCAATTATTTGGTATGAAGTTTAATCCAGTCCGAAATAATCTTCATCGCCCCCGGCGACACGGTTTCCTGTATTTGTTCGTACTCGCTTACCTGCCCGGTATCGGCTGTTTGCAGCAAGTGATTCAAACCCGGCAATGCCTTTACCTCAAAATGCTTATTGCCGCTTTTGGTCAGCACGTTTTTTACCATTGCCAGGTTTTCCGCTGCATTTACCTGCATGTCTTTTTCGCCATTGATAGCCAAAACCGCGCATTTCACTTTCGAAAGGTCTTTTGATGGGTCATAAGTAATAAAAAAGCGTATCCAGGGTGCATTGAACTGGGCATTGAACATTTTAGTCAGCACGGCAGTCATGTCGCCATGAACATTCAGGGCATCCAACGTTTTTTGCGGTTGCTCAACTTTCCATGCGTTAAATACCGTCATCAGGTTTTTATCCAGGGTTTGTTCGTCCGGCGCACCTGCAAATAAATTTAATATCTGCAGGTGCACTTTTTCAAAACTACTCACCGCGGAACTGTCTACACCCTGCTCTCGCAGCGAATTAGCGTATTGTTCGGACAGAACCCGTGCCCCTCCTACAAAAGATCCCGCCCAAAGCACAATAAAATCCACATCCTTACGCCGTGCGGCTACCATGGGCGCAATCATACCGCCTTCGCTGTGCCCGATCAACCCCAGGTGTTTGGTGTTTACATCATGGCGCGTTTCCAGGTAATTCAAACTGGTTGCCACATCATAAGAAAAATCAAGACTGGTTTTATAGTTAATACTGTCGCCCAGGGAGCTTTTGCCGGCGCCGCGGTCGTCAACGCGTAAAACGGCTATCCCATTCCTGCTGAGGTAATCAGCCAGCACCATGTATGGTTTGTGGCCCTTCATCATGGTGCCATCCCTGTCCTGTGTGCCGCTGCCGCTGATAATGATCACCGCCGGGTATTTGCCATCGCCATTTGGCCGGGTAAATGTTGCGCCATAATGCAGGTTTTTATTAGCGTTGTCGTATTCCACGTCCTCGCTGTAATAGGGAAATGGCGGCTTTGGTGTTTGGGGGCGTACCGGATCAGTCGCCAGCGCTTTGTTTTCCGCTTCGCTGATGCGCTTCAGGTTGATACTTAATTTGCCCGGCCCTTGTTTAAATGTACCGCTTATGCCATCTTTCCCGTCCCAAACGCCGGTATATCCGCCGTTCAGCACAGCGCATTTTATAAACAGGCTGTCCTTTTTCAAAAACGTATTTTCGCATTTTATCCCGAAAGCTTTTTGGTCCGGACTGTCGAAAGTTGAAATATAGCTGGTATCGGCTACCTTTTTGATGTTAAACACAAGGTGAAGGTTGGTACCGCCGACGGTTATTGAGCCCACCCAACTGCCGGCAATATCCTGGGCCTTAAGCTGTACAGCAGTTATTGCAAGAAAGGAAGCTATAAAAATCTTCTTCATGAATTTTGATTTACGCGATGGTTTTTGAAGTACAGGTATGAATAAACAAAGGGAATGATAGTGATGACAGCGATGATGCAAAGCATGGCGATAGTGGCCGGCGAAGGCGGCAGAACCAGTGTTAAAACAGTGATCGCGATCCCGCCGAAAAACCAGATTTTGCTGACCAGACGATGGGTGGCCCGCCAGTTGTCTTCGCTCTCCAGCGCCCAGGGAGTGCGGAAGCCGGCAAAATAGTTGGGCTTAATACTGTTAAGGATGTTACCCACAAACACAAGCATTAAACCTACCAGCGGCAGGATGAGCTTATCGAGCTGGAAGCCGCGGTGCGCCGTGGCGTATATAATGGCTATATTAAGGGCTGACAAAAATATAACGATGCCCGCCGCCAGCTTTCGATAGGTTTCCTGGCCAAATTTTACCTGCTTTTTCGGGTCGATATAGCTGATAAACCGAAGCAGCAGGTAGACAAAAGCCGCCAGCCCCAGAATTATCCAATCAGTGGTTAGAAATTCGGTTTTGTTGCCGTAACGATCAACCGTGCCATTGAGCCCATAGTGAAGCGGCACTTTTTGCGGCAGCGATCCATAAATAGCATATAGGTAGACGAGCGGCACCAGCCATACTACCAATGTGACAACATCCAGGTAACTAAACTTTTTCATTGTGATGATTATTTCTTTTGTGCTTGTAAACTCATTATCCATTTGATCATTTCGTCCATTACGGTTGTATTCAGGGCGTAATAGATGAATTGACCTTCTTTTTCCGATGCCACCAGGCCGGCCTGCCGCAACAGGTCGAGGTGATGCGAAATACTTGGTTTCGAAATATTAAACCTGTCGGCTATCTCCCCCGCCGTCAGGTCTTTTTCCTTCAGCAAGTCCAATATTTCTCGTCGGGTTGGGTCATTAAGGGCTTTAAAAATCGAGTTCAACTCATCCTCCATTTATATATTTAGACAAATATCTAAATACATTTTATAATTCAAACAAATCATTTACATTTATTTTTATTCCGACAAAACTTTTTCATGAAGTTCAAGACCATTTTGCCGCTGATTTTTAGCTGTTTACTGTGCACAATGGCTTCAAACGCGCAAAATAGTGCTACAGGGTATGCCGATTCCCTGGCAAAAAAATTCGATTATTACCGGTTAAAAAACACACAAAGCGTTTTGTTCGCGCACTTTGATAAAACGCTTTATACCAATAATGAAAACGTTTGGTTTACGGCCTATCTGTTAAATAGCGATAAAAGCAAACTAAACAATGTATTGTCGGTGACGTTGGTAAAAGACAACGATCGTTCCATCGCGCTCGAAGAAAAATTTGTCATGGCCAGCGGCATCGCTTTCGGCAACCTGTTTTTACCGGACAGTATTGCATCCGGCGAATATAGTTTCATCCTTTATACCAACGAGATTTACAACGGTAAACCTGCAAATATTTTCGTCCAGCCGGTTACTATAAAAAACACCAATGAGCAGGGCTTGCACGCCACGCTTGACCTGCTTGACACGGACAAATTCCCCGCCGATGGCAAAAGAAGAGTGCGTTTGGTAACCAGCGCAAAAGGATCAACCATTATTGCGGGTGCAAGAGTAGTCTACTATGCGGGCGATAAAGCCCATCCTTTTTTTTCCGGCCAGGTGAAAACGGATCATGCGGGTCAGTATGTATTCTCGATACCCATTGGGGAGGTTAGTGCAACTAATAATACATTTCAAACAAAGATCACTTTCGGAAAAGAATCGAATACTGCACAGTTGGTACTACCGGTTAACACCGATGTTCCCCAGATAAAATTTTATCCCGAAGGTGGTAATCTTTCCGACGGAGTTTTGAGCACAATTGGCTGGGAGGCAAAAAACCAGGGGGGAGCCCCTCTGGAAATGGGTGGCGTGTTGTATAAAGATGACACGCCCGAGGATACCATTTACACCAACACCTATGGCATGGGTAAGTTTAAGCTGTATCCGCAAGTGCATAGCCGTTATCACCTGAAGCCTTTGGGACATTCGTTTAGAGATTCCGTTTACGCACTGCCTGCTATTACGTTTAACCAACCGGTGATTTCCATTTCAAAGGCAATTGTTAACGATACTTTAAATTTGATAATAAGGGCGAAAACCACCCAAAAAGTGTTTGTTGTGGTTCATAACTTCAGGAACGTTTTTTTTGACTTCGAAACAGAAGCTTCTGCGAAAGGCAAGGCAGTAAAAGTTATCCTGGATGAATTACCCAGGGGGGTTGCCGAGTTGACCGTGCTGGATAGCCTGCGCCGGCCATGCGCCGAAAGACTGTTTTTTGCCCATTACGACCGTAGAAACACCCTGCAAATTCTTACAGATACTAATCCTTACAAAAAACGGCAGAAGGTAACAATCGAGCTGAAATTCTTGAATGCAGATGGTAAGACCATCAGCGGGCTTGTTTCATTGGCCTGCGTGCAAGCCAACCGGTACGAGATAAAAAAAGCAACGGACATTGAAAGTTACTTTTACCTGGTTGATCCAATAGGCCGCCTCCCTTTAAAAGAACATTATATGGGTACGAGCGGCGAAGACAAAACGTACCTGGAAGAGATTTTGTTAATAAAGGGCTGGCGGCGTTATAAATGGTCAACCTTACTAAGTGCGACGCCAAATGACACGATAAAAAATGATACTATATCGTTTGAAGGATCCGTTACCAGTTATGATAAACCTTTAAAAAACCCAACGAATCTATTAATGCTGAAAGATTCTTCGATAATGGCTTTGGCTACTGATGCAAAGGGCAAATTCAAAATAACGAACGAACAATTGTTTACGGCAGAAGATAAAAAAGTGAAACTTATCGGAAACGGCGGAATACAAAAATTAAGACTGACCATGGACGATCCTTATGCCAGGATTGATAGTGTACTTTCGCTCAGCTACAGTCCAATCCAGGTTATAAATCTTTCAACGAGTTCCTACGAAGAGACTGAAAGCATTACAGATCACGTATTACGGCTGAAACCGGTAAATATCACAGCAGGTAAGGACGATCGTTACTACAACGGTTTACAGCACGGGGCATTGGAAAATGAATGCGGAGACTATGTGTGTATTTATAATATTTTGAATTGCCCTAACCACCATAACGATTGGCGAAACAGGCCTGCAGTAATAGGTGAAACATATACGTACCAGGGAACGCCCCTATACACTTACATGGGCTGCACAGGAACACAACCAAAATCAGATAAGGCGGTAAGCAAAACTTTAAACGGCATATATTATGCAATGGAGTTTTACGGGTCTGATTATTCTAAGATTAACCCGGTCGTGCCCGACTACATATCAACCATCTACTGGAACCACTTGTTAACGCTGTCATCAACAACCAAAAACACATTAAGTTTCTTTACCAGCGATATTACGGGTGAATTTAAAATAGTCGTGCAGGGCATCAGCCCTGATGACGTAGTTTACGGCGAGAGGACGTTTAGGGTAGTTAAATAGTTGATTTAGTGAGTCATATGATCGAAACTTGATCAACCGGTTAACTTAATCAACTCGATCCCTACCATTGTATTTTATTGCAAATTTTCGTTACTTACGTCACGCTATCAAAACCCAATCATGCAAAGAAGAAATTTCCTGAAAACAGGCGCCGTGGCCGGTTTAACGTTAACGACGCTGGCTTCAGCCTCATGTAAGCAAGCCTCGTCGCCCGCAGGCGGACAAGACGCACAAAAAGCCGACGATTTTGAATTGAATGAAGTGACGATTGATGCCCTCCAGCACAAAATGCAAAGCAAAGCCTGCACATCACGCCAGATCACAGAATTGTATCTAAAACGCATAGACGCAATAGACAAAAACGGCCCGAAGTTAAACGCTGTGATCGAGCTTAACCCCGATGCATTGGATATTGCCGATTCCATGGATAGGGAACGCGCAGCCGGCAAAGTGCGAGGGCCGCTGCATGGGATACCTGTTTTGATAAAAGACAATATTACTACCGGCGATAAAATGCATACCACCGCGGGTGCCGCAGCTATCGCCGATAATATAATGAAGGAAGATGCCTTCATCATCAAAAAATTACGTAAAGCCGGGGCAGTTTTGCTGGGCAAAACCAATTTAAGCGAATGGGCTAACTTTCGCTCAACTCATTCAACCAGTGCATGGAGCAGCAGGGGCGGACAAACCAAATGCCCTTATATTTTAAACCGTAATCCAAGCGGATCAAGCGCCGGGTCAGGCTCAGCGGCTTCGGCAAATTTGTGTGCCATTGCTATAGGCACGGAGACGGATGGCTCCATCGTATCGCCGTCGTCAGTAAATGGGCTGGTGGGTATTAAGCCTACGGTTGGATTATGGAGCCGCGCCGCAATTATTCCGATTTCCAAAACACAGGATACCGCCGGCCCGATGGCGCGCTCCGTGCGGGACGCGGCCATTTTATTGGGTGCATTGGCCGGCGAGGACCCAAATGATCCTTATACCGCGGCCAGCAAGGGTAAAACCGAAGCCGACTATACCAAATTCCTGGATGCTGACGGCCTTAAAGGCAAACGCATCGGCGTGGAGAAGGACGGCTTAAAAGTAAGCGCGCAGATGGACCCGATATTTAAAGAGGCCATTGACCTGCTGAAAAGCAAAGGCGCGACGATTGTTGAGGTGGAGCTTTATAAAGAACTGAAAGGGTTGGGAAATTTCGATTTCACCGTACTACTTTATGAATTTAAGGATGGCTTAAACCAGTATTTAGCAAAGGCCAATTCAAAAGTAAAATCGCTGGCTGATGTGATCGCCTTTAACAAGGAGCACGAGACTACGGCGATGCCGTTTTTTAAGCAGGAAACTTTAGAGCTGGCGCAGGCCAAAAAGGGGCTTGACGAAAAGGAGTACCTCGACGCCGTAGCTAAAACCACCGGCACTACGCGTACCGCCATTGACAAGATCATGACCGACAATAAATTGGACGCCATTGCAGCGCCAACCAACGGCTTCGCGGTTTGTATCGACCTGGTTAACGGTGATTATGACAACGGCTTTTCTTTTTCGGGGCCTGCGGCTATGGCTGGTTATCCGCACATCACCGTGCCGATGGGTTATTTTAATGAACTGCCTGTGGGCATTTCTTTTGTCGGCACCGCCTATAAAGAAGGCGATATCATTAAACTGGCTTACGCGTATGAGCAGGCTTCGAAGAAGAGAGTGGCGCCAAAATTTAAGGCTGACCTGTTTGGCTAAACCAGGTTATTTCGTAGCTGGGCTATCGGTTTTACCCTCCAGCCGCTTCATAATTTTGATCATCATCTCGTTTTGATATTCGAGATGCGATAAAATGGTTTCTATTTCCAATTCTGCCTGCAGGTTTATTTTAAGGTCTTCTTCATCCCTCAGATCAGCACGGACGGATTGAACATTCTGCCCGATCATGATCAGGGGCAACAAAAAAAGCTGTATCATATTGGAGATAAACAGCCACAGTACAAACGCGGGGTATGGGTCAAACCGCGCTTCCTTAGGGGCAAACATGTTCCAGCTCAGCCAAAGCGCAGTCCAGGTAAATATGATAAGGAAAAAGCCCATGGTGCCTACATGGTTGGTAATCCAAACGGCAATTTTATCCAACACGGATTTCTTTAGCCGGCTTTTGGTGGTAGTGCGTAAAATTTCTTTTCGTTTGTCGATACAGTCCTGAATGGACATGGGTGCCTGAGTTGCCATAGTATTAATTTGGGGGTACTAAATTGTGCAATCAAATCTAATATTTGAAATTGAAATAGTAAAGCCCGCGGCCCGTTTTGCAGTCGGTCAAACAATTTAAAATCCCTATATTTCGAAAAAAATTAAGCAATGGAATTCGGCCGCATACCACATGAAGAATTGGCGCTAACTGATTTTACACTTCCGCCTGACCCGGAGCTAACCATCAATACGCTGCTTGCTGCCAAAAACAAAGGTGCCCTGCAGGTGCGTGTCGGTTGTGCCAAATGGGGACGCAAGGAATGGTTGGGGAAGATATATCCGCCCAAAACAAAGGATGCCAACTTTTTGGACGAATATGTAAAGCATTTTGACTGCATCGAGCTAAACGCGACCTTTTATAATATTTACGGCCCCCAGGTGATTAGCAAGTGGAAGGACAAAGCCGCCACGAATCCGAGTTTTAAGTTTTGTCCCAAGTTTTCGCAAAGCATTACCCATATCCGCCGGCTAAAGAATGCCGATGAGATCACCACCCAGTATTACGCGGGCATTGAAGCGCTTGGCGAAACGCTTGGGCCGCTATTTTTGCAGGTAGGCGATAATTTCACCCCTAAAAGCTTGCCCGATTTGAAGGCCTATCTTCAAAAATTGCCAACAGACGTTCCTGTTTTTGTGGAGGTAAGGCATAAGGATTGGTTTGCAGTTCCCGAGGTTCGTGCTGAGTTTTTCGGAATGCTTCATGAATTGAACGTCGGCGCGGTAATAACCGATGCCGCAGGCCGGCGTGATGTAATCCATATGGAGTTGCCGACGCCGCATGCCTTTATCCGTTTCGTCGGCAACAGCCTTGACCCTACCGACTATAAGCGTATTGATGATTGGGTGGAACGGATTGTCAAATGGAAAGAAATGGGCCTGCAATCCGTTTGGTTTTTTATGCACCAGCACGATGAACGATACTCGCCTGAATTAGCAGATTATGTTGTAGAAAAATTAAACCACCATTTAGGGTTAAACTTAATGCGGCCAACGTTTATGGATAGGGATGCGCCAGCCGTCTGAACCACTGATTAAACTGATTTTTGTGATGCCGCTGATTTTTAAAAGCGACAGGAATCACAAAAATCAATCAAATCAGCTTAATCAACGGTTCAGACTACGATACCATCCCCGATATTACATTAATACTCAAGGCCAGTATAGCCGTGTTAAATGCGAACGACAGCAGCGCGTGCATGGCGCAAACCCTCCGTATCCTGCGCGAAGTGATATTGACGTCGGATACCTGGAAGGTCATCCCGACGATAAAGGAGAAATACACAAAATCCAAATAATCCGGCTCATCCTTGCCGGGGAATTGCAGTCCGCCCTCCCCTCTTGTTATTCCATCTGTATCCGTGTCATGATCGTAATATAAATGGGCGTAACGCAGGGTGTAAATAGTATGCAGCAGCCACCACGAGATGATCACCGCAGTTATCGCCAGCAGAATATGTTCATTTTTAGCCACATCCGGCAGCCCTTTGGTTGATTTTAACAGGTAGACTATGGCGCCCAGGCTGATCACCGCAGCGGTTGTAATAAAAATAAACAGGAAAGTAATGCTTGAATCCTGCAAACGGGCAATCCGCTTCACCTCGCGCGGGTGGGAGGAAAAAATGATGATCCAGTTAAGCAGTATCACCGTAAGGGCGCAGCCAATCCAGCAAATTAAAATTAATGCCGGCGTTTTTACGCTATTACGAAAGCAGAGATAAACAATGGCGCTAACAGCCAGCGCAATTATTAAACGATAATGTGCATCTATCCTGTAAAAGAAGCGTTTATCTGTATTGATAATTTTTGTCATGATTGGTTTCGTATAGGCAGCAGACCGACGTAAAAAGCTGTCTTGTAAAACAAAAGTATATTTTAAATCAAACTTTTCATTACCAGTCTCGGGCTAAAAAATGATCTCCGCCACGCGACCGACCTGGCCATCTTCCAGCCGGACTTTAATGCCGCGCGAATGATAAGGGGCGCTGGTTAATATATCTTTTACAATACCCCGCGTAAGTTTTCCGCTGCGTTGGTCTTTTTTCACGATGATATCCACTTCCAGGCCTGGGTGTATATCACTTCTGTTTCGTCCGTGCATACTATTATTGGGATTTCATCGATTATTTTTGGGGGAGCTTACTGATTAATTTTATGATTTCACCGATTACTTTTTTGGGGTTCATCGATTGTTTTACATTGGTTTCTATGCTCAGGAAATCAGGTGGCTGATTGCTGCCTTAACTTTCGCAAAATCAAAGTCGTTCAGCAGTTTGTCCATCGCTGTGACTATTTCATTATTATTCAAGTTTCCTATGCTTCCTTCATGCGTGTGGTTCACTTGCTTATTTGGTTCAAATTCGCCCTTCTCAATTGCCGACCCTACTTGTTTATAAGCATCGCGGAAAGGTACGCCACTTAGCACCAGGCGGTTTACTTCCTCTACGCTAAACAGGTATGCATATTTCGGATCGTTTAAAATTTCCGTATTAACGCTGATGTTTTGCAACATAAACGTAGCCATCTGCAGGCAGTTTTTAAGATCTGCAAAGGCCGGGAACAGCAATTCCTTTAATAATTGCAATTCACGGTGATAACCCGAGGGCAGGTTGGTGGTCATCATAGCCACATCATTGGGCAAGGCTTGCAGGCGGTTACACTTGCCACGCATGATCTCCCAAACATCCGGGTTCTTTTTATGCGGCATAATGCTGCTGCCGGTGGTTAGCGCATCCGGGTAACTTATAAATGCAAAATTCTGGCTTAGATAAAGGCCTTGGTCCATCGCCATCTTAGCCAGTGTTGCAGCAATAGCCGATAAAGCCTGGGCAATAACGCGTTCGGTTTTGCCCCTGCCCATCTGGGCGTAAACCACGTTATAATTCAGGCCATCAAAGCCTAAAAGTTTGGTTGTAAGCGTTCTGTTTAACGGGAATGACGATCCATAACCGGCTGCTGATCCAAGGGGATTTTTATTGGTGATCTTCCATGCAGCCAGCACCATTTCCAGGTCATCGGACAAACTTTCGGCATAAGCGCCAAACCATAATCCGAAAGACGAGGGCATGGCAATTTGCAAGTGGGTGTAACCGGGCAATAGCACCTCCTTGTGCTTTTCACTTAATTCAATCAGCAGGCGGAACAGCTTTTCGGTTTCCTCCACTACCTGTTGTAACTCGTGGCGAAAGAATAGCTTCAGATCAACCAAAACCTGGTCGTTGCGCGACCGGCCGCTGTGTATTTTTTTACCAGCATCGCCTATACGTTGGGTTAGCAAGAGCTCCACCTGCGAATGTACATCTTCAACGCCAGGCGAGATGCGAAAGGCGCCGGCCTCAATTTCGTGATAAATTTTCTTCAGCTCGCGCTGCACCAGGACCAGGTCTTCGGCACTCATCAGTCCAACACTTTCCAGCATTTGCGTATGCGCCAGCGAGCCCAGCACATCGAATGCGGCCATTTGCTCGTCAAACTCACGGTCGTGACCAACGGTGAAGGTTTCGACCAGGGAATTCACATCGATTGATTTTTGCCAAAGCTTGCTCATGGGTGCAAATATGGTACAAATTGATGTAAATTACCGCGTAAACTGAAATCGGCTCAGCTTAAACCGCAGCCTTTATTTCACCGGTGAGCATATAACCTGCGATGGCCATCCCGCCTTTTAACAAGGTTGCTTTTGACGCCGGATTTGTAATGCTGCACCTCGCAGCAGGGACTCTTCCCGCAAGGTGGCATTGCTTTTTTACTTCCTGTATCAAAAAGCTGCCATAACCCTTTTTACGATGGTCGGCTTGCACCTCCATATACAGATCGGCAAAGGGGTTGTTGTAGTGAAGCAGGAAGCCCGCTGAGCCGACTATTTCCCCGTTTTTTTCGACAACATAATCGCCTTCCGGTTCACTGTGATGGTCGAACAGGCGATCGGTATCCAGTTTTTTGCGAAAAATGACCCCATCTAATCTGTGGTGTGTTTCTGCCTCTGATTTAAAAAGAACCACCTCGGACCAAATGTTTTTTGCAAACTCATACATCATTCCTGATAAAAGTTGATCATTGCTCTGGCATTCAATATAAATCACTCTGGAAACTTTAATTAATTCAGAGAAAATCGTGGCTGCCCGGTTCCGGTAAGCCGGCACTACGTAAAACTCAAAGATTGCGTTCCTGTCTTTCAGATCATCCTGTCCTTTTACCGATCCGTAGCCAATTTGCGCATTCCCGTCGCTAAATATATACTCATCGGCCCAGCCCCGCCAATGACAGGAATCATACCTTACCTGGAAATTGTTTTCCTGCAAAAACAAGGCCCGCAATGGCTGGATGGCTTCAAAATCCGTTTTTACAATTTTCAGGCCCATGGTGGTTAAACTATACTTTCAAACATTTTTATGTAAATAGCTATCCCCTCTGTAATCTCGTCCACATAAACAAATTCATCCGCCGTATGTGACCGCGCCGAATCGCCGGGGCCGATCTTTAACGATGGAATGTCCAGCAAAGCTTGGTCCGATGTCGTGGGCGACCCGTAAGTTGCCCGGCCTAAAGCCATACCTGCCTGAACAATCGGGTGGCTTTTAGCAATACTGGATGGCTTTAACCGCACCGAGCGCGGCGTTACTTCGCTTTTAACATGCTGCCGAATGACCTCCAGCACTTCTTCATTTCGGTAAACATCCGTTACGCGTACATCAACGGTAAACTTACATTCAGCGGGCACCACATTGTGTTGCGAACCGGCATTGATGATGGTAACCGACATTTTTACCGGGCCAAACAGTTCAGATTCCTTTGGGAAACGGTAAGTACGGAACCAGTCGATGTCTTTCATCGCATTATAAATCGCATTTTCGCCTTCTTCGCGCGCGGCGTGCCCGGCCTTGCCGTGGGCAACACAGTCAAGCACCATCAAACCTTTTTCAGCAATGGCCAGTTGCATTTGCGTAGGCTCGCCAACAATGGCAAAGCCAATCTTGCCTAATTCAGGCAGTATCAGTTCGATGCCATTCGCGCCAGAAATTTCTTCTTCAGCCGTAGCCGCCAGGCAAAAGTTATATTTCAGCTGTTCCTTCTCATAAAAATACAAAAACACTGCGATCAGCGATACCAAACAGCCCCCGGCGTCATTACTGCCCAGGCCGTAAAGTTTGCCATCCTCCATTTTAGCGTCCAAAGGATCGCGGGTATAGCCGGGGTTTGGCCTAACCGTATCATGGTGCGAATTAAGCAGGATGGTTGGTTTAGCGGCGTCAAAATTTTTACTGAAGGCCCAAACGTTATTTAACTTGCGATAGGGCTTCACGCCTTTATCCACCAAAAATTGTTCAATAGCATCAGCGGTCCTTTCCTCCCCGCGGCTGAATGAAGGTATAGCGATCAATTGCTGAAGAAGAACGATGGCCTGGTCGGAAAGCGTTTGTATAATGCTCGTCATTGCAGCAAAAATAGCAGTATATTTTTTACACAGACGAAAAGCATTGAATTAACATATTTGGGTATTATTGCGGCCTGTTATAATTGGATTTATGATAAAAAGAGCGCTGCTATATATTCTCGTTGCCTTGTGTGCATTTTCAGTCGCTGATGCCCAACAAACCAAGCTGCCTGATTCAACGGTCAGCCGGCAAGCTAAATACTCACTAACTTTTGTAAATCAGGATGCAAGTTTCGACCCGGCGCTCAAAGAGCGGATGATCAAAACTTTTTTCACGGTATATCCCGAACTCGCGAAAGCTTATAATCGTCAAACCGACAGAGCAGTAAAAATAGTGATCGATACGGCTTATAAGGGCGTTGCCGAAACGAATAACGGCAAAGTTACCATCAGTTCAAGGTGGATGCATTTGCACCCGGAAGACATCGACGTGATCACCCACGAGGTAATGCATATTGTACAGGATTATGGCAACAGCACCGGCCCGGGCTGGCTTACCGAAGGCATAGCGGATTATGCACGTTATAAATTCGGTGTAAACAACGCCGCAGCTAAATGGTCGCTTCCGCCTTATAAATTAACCCAAAACTATGATAACGCCTATAGGGTGACCGCCCGTTTTTTACTTTGGATGGAAGAAAAGGTTAAACCCGGTATTGTGAAATCGTTGGACAAACAGCTTCGGGAACACACTTTTACCGATGGCACCTGGAAACAACTTACCGGCAAAACGGTGGATGAGCTATGGAAAGATTACGCTGCTAACCCGGCAGTTTAATCCTCAATTTTCGAATACTTCTTCGTATCACTCATTGTAACGTAAAGCACCAGCGATAGCGTAATGCAAATAGTTACGTACCAATAAAACCAGCTTTGGTGATGATGGTCCTTAAAATCCAGGGCTATGTATTCCGCCGTGCCGCCAAATAACGAAACGGCAATGGCGTACGGAAAGCCGACACCCAATGCCCGTACGTTTGCGGGGAAAAGTTCCGCCTTCACCACAGCATTAATAGAAGTATATCCGCTCACAATAATGAGCGCACCCATGATCAACCCAAAAGCTGTCCAAAAATCATGCGTATTCCCCAAAGCAGTCATGAGTGGCACCGTGGTGAGCATACCCAGCACGCCAAACCCGATAAGCAAGGGTTTGCGGCCTATTTTGTCGGACAGCAATCCAAACACCGGCTGTAGCAGCATAAAAACGATCAGGGTAAGCGAGGAAATCAGCGTGGCGCTGTCTTTTGAAAATTTTGAGGTAGTGGTCAAAAACTTTTGCATGTAGGTGGTAAACGTGTAGAATGCCACCGTCCCTCCCATCGTGAGGCCGATGACCGTGAGCACCGCTTTCGGATGTTCCATCATCGCTTTTAAAGTGCCCCGATTACGTTCACCAATTGTCTTTTCATCCACTTTAATCGATTCCTGCAAGCTACGCCGCAAATACATCACGGTTATGGCCAATACCGCGCCTATTCCAAAAGGAATGCGCCAGCCCCATTGCGCCAATTGCGCAGGGGACAGAAACGCCCGCTGCAGCAACACCAATACGCCCAGCGCGGCTAATTGCCCCATAATTAATGTTACATACTGGAAACTGGAATAAAACCCGCGATGTTTTTTAGTGGCCATTTCGCTCAGGTAAGTGGCGCTGGTGCCGTATTCGCCGCCTACACTAATACCTTGTATTACACGGGCAAAAACCAAAATAACCGGGGCTGCGACACCGATTTCCCGGTAACCCGGCACAACAGCAATCATCAGCGACCCAAGGCTCATCAACAGCACTGATAAGGTCAGCGCCTTTTTACGGCCCTTTTTATCAGCATAAGTACCCATTAGCCAGCCGCCGATTGGCCGCATTAAAAACCCAATGGCAAATATGCCGGAGGTATTCAGCAACTGCGCCACTTCATTTTGTTTCGGGAAAAATGCTGCCGAAAAATAAATCGCTAATGAAGAATAGGCGTACCAGTCATACCATTCTACCAGGTTTCCCAGCGAGCCACCGATAATGGATTTGATGCGGCCTGCGGTAATGGGTCGGGTAGCGGTTTTAAGCTGCATAAATTTTTTTAGAATTTTTAAAGATATATATTTATAAAATCAACGAAATACTTTTTATGATGAAGATCAAATCACGGTTAGGTGCCGTTGCGCTTTTATTCGTCGGCATTGTCAGCTGCAACGCTCAGTCAAAATCTGTCCAATATGGCAACAATCCTGCCGCAGGTAAATATTACGATATTCGCGGCATTAAAATGTACTGCGAAATTTACGGCCAGGGAACGCCATTGCTGATGATCCATGGCAACGGTGGCAGCATGGCCGCGTTTTCCAAAAACGTGCCCTTCTTTGCAAAAAAATACCAGGTTATTTTGGTTGACAGCCGCGCACACGGAAAGTCTGTCGACCCGAGCGACTCGCTCAGCTTTGAACAAATGGCAGATGATTTTAACGCTTTGCTGGAAACGCTGCATGTAGCCAAAACCTACGTTATAGGCTGGAGCGATGGGGGCATCAACGCGCTTTTACTGGCGATGCGGCACCCGGAGAAAGTGATTAAACTGGCCTCGACCGGGGCAAATCTTACGCCTGACTCGACCGCATTGCTTCCATCCTTATGGAAGGATATGGTAAAGCAATACAACGAACAGAAGGATAAAAAATTGGCAACGGCTAAAGAGAAAAATACCTGGAAGATATTTATGCTTGATTATGATCAGCCAAATATCCCGGCGGTTGCTCTGCGGGCTATAACATGCCCCTCGCTGATCATCTGCGGCGACCATGACCTGATCCCCATTGAACACACCGCGCTGATCTACCACAATATACCAAAAGCTTATATGTGGGTTGTACCCAACTCGGGGCACGGCACGCTTATTGAGCATACGGAGGACTTCAACCGGATAGTTGATGATTTTTTTACGGGCAATGGCTTTAAGTAAGCGGCATCACCCCTGGTTCAGCATATTGCCATAAGCCAGGTAGTCGTAATATTGGTCTATTTGATCGCCAATCAACTCGATCGGGAAATCGCCGCCGCCAAACCTGTGCTCCACTTTTTCCCATGCGCCAAAACTATTTTTTGTGATGATGCAGTAAATGGAGTGATTAAAGACGTTGAACAACTCACTGTGATAGGCGTCGCGGATAACCTTGTACGAATTATTTTTAACTATAATTTCGAATGCTTCCATGTAATTAGGCTTAAACAAAAGTAATAGTTAAACGAGATTGCGGCAATGTTTTACACCCCGTGTTTTAACGGTTTTTGTATAGTATTTTGACTGTCATTGATGAGTTGTAATGAGTTGTAACGAGTTGGAAGGGTTGGAATGAGTTGTAAAGGTTTAACTGGCACTACCGTGAATCTGTCTGACAGTTGGCATTTTCGTTACCTGTCACTACATGATGCTATGGATCGGGTCATATCGAGTTTGATAACCTTTACAACTCCTTACAACCTTTACAACTTTACAACCAACCTTTACAATTCAGTAACTCAATTATTCACCAGCTTCATTGCACCTTCGCTGTAACGCGGGCCGGTATTGCCAAATCTCTTAACAATTTGGGCAATGGCCTCCAAATCAGCCGGGCTTAATTCGATATCTACCGATGCGGCGTTTTCGCGCAGGTATTTGGTTCGTTTTGTACCCGGGATAGGGATGATGTCATCGCCCTGCGCCAGTACCCAGGCCAGGGCGAATTGAGCGGCCGTACAGTTTTTCTCTTCTGCAAAGGCAGCAAAGGCAGCGACCAGGCTTTCGTTATTATGTTTATAATCATCACCGAACCTGGGCAATGTTTTGCGAAAATCGCCCTCGCCTAAATCGTCTACCTTAAGTGTGTTGGTGATCAAACCGCGGGAAAGCGGGCTAAAGGGGACAAGCGAAATACCCAACTCACGACAAACGGGTAATATTTCGGTTTCGAGGTCGCGGGTTAAAATGGAATATTCGCTTTGCAGGGCAGCGATGGGATGAACAGCGTGCGCTTTACGCAGCGATGCCGGGCCCGCTTCGGATAAACCCAGGTAGCGCACCTTGCCTTCCTTTACCAGGTCGGCCATGGCGCCCACCATATCTTCAACCGGCACGTTGGGGTCAACCCGATGGGCATAATACAGGTCTATTACGTCAATATTCAATCGTTTCAGGCTGGCCTCAACCGCTGTTTTCATATACGCCGGCGAACCATCAAAAAAGCTGCCCGGCTGGCCTGGCATTGCATTTGCGTCCGCTTTGCGAAAACCGAATTTAGTAGCGATTAAAACTTTATCGCGGTTTGGTTTCAGCACTTTGGCTACCAATTCCTCATTTTTACCATCGGCATAGATATCAGCCGTATCCCAAAAGTTGATACCGTGATCCAGCGCCAGGTTTAAGGTGGCGATGGATTCTTCATCATCAGCTATGCCGTAGCCATGGTTCATTCCCATACAACCCAGTCCAATGGCGGATAGCTTTTCGCCGGTGTTACCCAATTCCCTGTATTTCATAAAGTAGTATTTTTAATAATCGCCGTACTACAGTCCCCGCTTCCGATTGATCACTGATTGATCGGCGAATAAACGAGGAACGGGTTGTCGAGGCTGTAACCGCTGTTTCCAACCGTTCGCGCGCTTATCGTCATCAGCATACTTTTATGTCCGCCGGCATCATAGGCTACGGTTGCAAAGGTACTACTATATGATGTTAGCAATGAAACATTTGTAAGATAACCGCCGACACCAATAAAATCCTTTGAAAAGAATTTCGCTTTGGAGGCGTTACGGGTAAGGCCGACATTTTTCCAGCTTCCATGGTCGTAATACATGCCGAATGCTTCATTTGATCCGCCCACGGTGCCTGCCTCAATGGTGATAGCCATGGCTCCGTCAGGTCCCTCGTTTGCCTGGAAACCCTTAATCTTAACATCGGGCTTTTCAATGGATATTAAAACATTCGTTTGGTTGCTGGTCAGGTTAATATCCCATAACTGTTCACTCGTCAGCGTAGCCTCACAGGGCAAAAATATCAGGTGGTCATTCCCTTTTTCGTCGACCAGTAAACGTCCGGGGTTATTGAATGTGTTTCCCTGTTTAAATTTCGGGTAGGTATATACCGTTTTTTGCGCATGGCCGTCGAAGTATTTCACTTCCTCTATATCATTAACATTATCTTCATAAGCCATATGCACATTTCCAGCGCGGTCTATATAGCCTTCCAGGTTAATAGCTCCGTCAGTCGGGTTAAAATAGGCGTATTGGTTGGCCGGCGGAGTTGGCGGCGTGTTCAGGTCCCTGTAGGTGATGCCGGTTCCGTTTAATGCTGCCATCCGAAGATAATCGCTGTGGGACCAATCTGCGATGGTGGCTTGCGGGTATAACTGCGACCAAAAAACATATACCCCGCCCGAAGGAGCTGTAGCGGCAAACCAGGACGCCTGCCGTGTTTCCCTTTCGTTTATTTGAACCTGGCTGCTCCACGCGCCGCCGCTCAGCACTTTGTAAAATAGCGTTCCGACACGATACCCGCCAGGGCCGTCCATGATATCCGCGCCCACCGGGTAACCGCCGCTCTTGCCATACCGCTTCCATATGGCATAAATTTTTCCGCCGGCGTCCTGGAGTATCCTTGGGCATCCCGCGCCATTACCGGTCCCGTCATTGCTCAAGGCTACCGGCTTACTCCAGTTGGCGCCTTTATTTGCCGAGACCGAATAATAGATGAAGGTCGGTTTTCCGATTGCGGGACTCTCCTGGAAAACCGCATGGTATGTGCCGTTTTTGTCTATCAGGAAATCTGTAAAACCAGCCCGGTCAAACTGTGAGATCTTTTGCTGAGTATGCTGCGCGGCAGTGTCTGAACTTGTGCCTGCGCCTGTACATGAAATAAAAAGAACAGCTAACAGCACAAAGTTTAATTGTGAGGGTCTCATATCAGTTAATTAATAAGATAATAGATTGAAAAATAGGATATTAATTGCTATACAATTTTAGCAAAAAACCGGATTGCCGTCAAGAGTAATTTCAACTTTCCAATCGACAATCATATGAATGTAATAAATTAAATGTTTAAACATTTAATTTATTTTTCTGTTTATGTTTGCAACAAAAAGAAAGTGATCAATCAATTCCATTAAACTGAACAATCATGAAAAAAACAATTTTATTAGTTACATCTGTAATGCTCAGCATCGCGGCATTTGCGCAAAGCACCTGGAAAAACGATCCGATGCACTCCAAACTTGGGTTTACCATTACGCACTTATCGGTATCCGACGTTGATGGCATTTTTAAAGAGTTTACCTGTACCATCGTTGCATCGAAACCCGATTTTAGCGATGCTAAATTTCAGTTAACGGTAAACACTGCCTCGATAAACACAGATGTTGAATACCGTGATAAGGACTTACGGTCGGAAAACTATTTCGATGTAGCTAAATTCCCTACTATGACATTCACCAGCACAGGTATCACTCCGGTTTCCACCAATCATTACAAGCTAACCGGCAATCTTACCCTGCATGGCGTTACCAAACTGGTAACTATGGATCTTTGGTACCGCGGTACCATTACTAACCCGATGAGCAAAAAGGATGATGCAGGCTTTAAATTGAGCGGCACCATCAACCGTAAAGATTTTGGCATAGCCGCCAGCGCGCCGAATGCGATGTTGAGCGAGGAAGTTACCATTAATGCCAACGGCGAGTTTGCGAAAGCTAACTGATTGAAGGTGAATGGATAAAGGCGAAAGGTTTAAAGGTTTATTATACCTATGTTTTAATGGCCTCTGCTATAATGCAGAGGCTTTTTTTGTAGAGACGGGATACTTCGCGTCTTCCGCTGACAGGCAACAAACTTCAAAGCAAAATCAAGGCCATCCAAAAATCCAATAAATCAAGGTTCAGGCAAACTTGGCAAGACGCGAAGTATCGCGTCTCTACGGGAGACGACCCTGGCCAAACAAATCAAACATTTTACAAAAAAGCTTTGCATCACCTGTTATATTTGGAACTACCAACTATAGCCCGCCCATGAAAAAACTGCTACTGCCACTGCCACTGCTACTGCTTCTATTTTCCAACGCATTTGCTCAACAAAAAAACATCTACCACCAGGGTTGGATCGATTTTAACAAAAATGGTAAAATAGATGTTTTTGAAGACCCCGGTCAGCCCATTGAAAAACGCATAGCTGACCTGCTGAGCCAGATGACCGTTGAGGAAAAAACATGTCAACTGGCTACTTTATATGGGTATAAACGTGTTTTAAAAGAAGAAATGCCCGCCCCCTCATGGAAAAATGAGGTTTGGAAAGACGGCATCGCCAATATCGATGAAGAGCTAAACAATTTAACCTCGCGAACCGACGCCGCGCCGACGCAATACTCCTACCCCTACAGCAAGCATGCATCGGCTATTAACACCATACAAAAATGGTTTGTGGAAGAAACACGGATGGGCATACCGGTTGATTTTACCAACGAGGGCATCCACGGACTGAACCACGACAGGGCTACCTCGCTGCCGGCCCCTATCGGTATTGGCAGTACCTGGGACCGCAACCTGGTGCGTTTGGCGGGAAACGTTGTCGGCCGGGAAGGCAAGGCGCTGGGATACACCAATGTGTATACGCCGATCTTAGACGTTGCACGCGACCAGCGCTGGGGCCGGGTGGTGGAAACTTATGGCGAAAACCCCTTTTTAATTGCCGAACTGGGCAAGCAAATGTGCCTGGGCGTGCAGGAAGAAGGCATCGCCTCTACCCTAAAACATTTCGCAGTGTACAGTGTACCGAAAGGCGGCCGCGATGGCGCTGACCGCACCGACCCGCATGTGGCGCCGCGTGAATTATACCAGCTTTATCTTTACCCCTTCCGCCGGGTAATACAGGAAGCGCACCCGCTGGGTGTAATGAGCAGCTACAACGACTGGAACGGCGAGCCGGTAACCGGCAGCTATTATTTTTTAACCGAGCTGCTGCGTCAAAAATTTGGGTTTAACGGGTATGTGGTATCCGACAGCGAAGCAGTTGAATATCTATACAGCAAACACCACGTGGCCTCTAGCCCGGAAGAAGCTGTACGCGAAGCCTTTGAAGCCGGCTTAAACGTGCGCACAAATTTTACTATGCCGCAAACCTATATTATGCCGTTACGGCATTTACTGAGCGAAGGCAAAATATCTATGAAAACGCTCGACTCGCGCGTGGGCGATGTGTTAAGGGTGAAGTTTAAGCTTGGACTGTTTGACGACCCTTATGTAAAAGACCCGGCGGCGGCTGATAAGATCGTCCACAATACGGAAGCTACGGCCATGGGTTTAAAGATGAACCGCGAATCGATGGTGCTGCTGAAAAATGAAAACAATTTATTGCCGCTAAATAAGTCGGCCATAAAAAACATCCTCGTAACTGGTCCGCTGGCTGCTGAAAAAGCCTATGCCATCAGCAGGTACGGGCCATCGCATAACCCTGTGACGAGCGTGCTGGAAGGTATTAAAAACTACGTGGGTAATGGCGCTACCGTAAATTATACCAAAGGCTGTGATATCATCGATGCGACCTGGCCGGAAAGCGAGATAATTGAAACACTGCTAACCGCGCAGGAGCAGGCCTCCATCGATTCGGCCGTTGCGTTGGCCAAAAATGCCGATGTAATCATCGCAGCTGTGGGCGAAAGTATCGACCAGGTGGGCGAAAGCCTGTCGCGCACCGGGCTTAATTTGCCCGGCCGTCAGTTAAAACTGATTCAAGCCCTCCAGGCCACCGGCAAACCGGTGGTAATGGTAATGATCAATGGGCAGCCGCTTACTGTCAACTGGGAAAACAAATATGTGCCGGCCATACTGGAAGCCTGGTTCCCCGGCCCCGAAAGCGGCCAGGTCATCGCCGAAACCCTGTTTGGTGATAATGATCCGGGCGGCAAACTGTCCATTACTTTTCCGAAAACTGTCGGGCAGATCGAATTAAATTTCCCCTTCAAACCCGGCTCGCAGGCGCCGCAGGGCGGTAAGAACGGCTGGGGGAAAACGAGCGTTGATGGCGCTTTATACCCGTTTGGTTATGGGCTGAGTTATACGTCGTTTGCATACAGCAACTTACAGGTATCGCCGGAAAACGGGCACCAACAAGCCGACATACAGGTAACAGTTGATGTGGCCAATACCGGCCATCGGCAGGGCGATGATGTGGTTGAGTTGTATTTAAAACAGAAATACAGCAGCGTAACCGTTTACGAATACGACCTGCGCGGCTTTGAGCGCGTGCCCCTCGCCCCCGGCGAAAAAAAGACCGTGCATTTTACCCTGCACCCGGATGATCTGTCCATCCTGGATAAAAACATGAACTGGACCGTTGAGCCGGGGAAGTTTGAAGTAATGATCGGGACTTCGTCGGAGGATATTAAGCTGAAGAAGGAGTTTGAGGTGGTGAAGTAGGCTGCGATTGCCGACAAGTTAAGAAAATGTTATTTTGCATCACACGCCATCCCCCGCACAACCAGGCATGAAAACTAAACTACAAACGTGTGTTTTGTGGATGATTTTTTTGGCGGGATGCGCAACTCCCAAAGAACATGTAATGCCTTACGTAAACTTTGAGTATAGTGGGGAAAAGCTATTCCCGGTATCCGAAAATGGTGCGCAATTCACCTTCCGGGCTTGGGTTAGTATTTCGACCTCAGTCGATCGTGTTTTTACCATCTCAAGAGACAGTGATTTTGGATGGGTCGGTAAATTACTCGAGATCCGGGGGCATAACTTTAATGAGAAAGACAAAGGAAAGGTCACTTATAAAGAGATAAACATTAAACCTCTCTGCGGTTTTGAAACGTTTATGCTGAAAGTTGATTCGCTCAATCTTTTGACCTTGAAAAACCAGTCCGGATTTACACCCGCGTATGATACCCCATTTTCTCTATTTGTTATCGAGATAAAATCAAACGGCAAAAACAATCACTTTAAATTCAACACCGATTATCCGTACAAATCACCGGTTGAGCCGGAATACCAAAAAATACAAGAGCTGATATTTAAAGAGTTGCCATTCAAACTTTATGTTAAGAGATAGGTTTTTCAATTAACAAATTCCATTAAATTTACCTCACCTTGATTCAATACCCCATGCCGCTATTTTATTCCCGCTTCCAATCAAAACAGTTGCTTCCATTGTTCCTGGTTTTCGTTTTGACTTTTTTTGCGGGAGCCGGCCGGGCACAGGAAACAACGGATACAGCAATCACATACATTGTGAAGTATAGGACACCCCCTGATTACAAACCTTTCCCGATAACCGGCCGGGTGATCGGGACAAATCTTGAAAGTATAAAGAGTGCCCAGGTAATCAACATTTGCACCGGGCAAACAACCAATGCCGACGATAACGGTATTTTCCATTTCCAGGCTGCTAAGGGCGATACCCTGGCATTTATCGGTTCGCGGTACCCGCCAACGATCACTGGCGTTAAATCGCCAAAAGATAAATTCAACATTATATTGATGAAAAGAAAAGCGGATTTGCTTCCGCCCGGCCATTCGAGATCAGATTATGAAAAGGCAAAAAAAGACGACGAAAATCTTTATAAAATATTGGATAAAGATGCCAAAGAGGAAGGCAAATGGAACTATTGAGGTGGTTTTGAGTTATTGAGTTAGGGGCTGAAAATTTTCAGCCCGTACATTTGTAAATTACTGCACTGAGAAAAACACAAACACATCATTATGAAAAATATTGGAATTTTAGGATCAGGCATGGTAGCAACTGTGCTTGGGGACGGCTTTATAAAGTACGGCTATAAAGTTTGCATGGGCACCAGTCACCCCGAAAAACTGGACGATTGGAAAGCAAAGCATGGCGATGCGGTAAACATCGGTTCATTTGCTGATGCCGCTAATTTTGGCGATTTGTTGGTTTTGCCGGTAAAAGGGAGTGCGGCTATGGATGTACTGGAAAGCGCCGGCAGAGAGAATATAGAAGGCAAAACCATTATCGACACCACCAACCCGATCGAAGCTGCTCCGCCGGTACACGGCGTATTGAAATTTTTTACGGATATTAACCTATCATTGATGGAGCAATTACAAAAAGCTTATCCGGGTGCAAATTTTGTAAAGGCGTTCAACAGCTTGGGCGCCCCGCTGATGGTTAACCCCGATTTTGGCGGCGTAAAACCTTCGATGTTTATTTGCGGCGATAATGGGGCCGCAAAAATGGAGGTGACTGAAATATGCGACCTTTTTGGCTTTGACACGGAAGATATGGGGCAGTCTGAAGCGGCACGGGCCATCGAATCACTGGCTATGCTTTGGTGTATTACCGGTTTTACAACAAATGAATGGGATAGGCACGCCTTTAAATTATTAAAAAGATAGTTGCTAAATAGTTAGCTTTAGCGAACGGATCACGTGTCATTTAGTCCCACCCGATTTTGATTTTGTATGGAAATAAAAAACAAAAGCGTAAAAAGCAGTCACCTGAAAAACATGATCATCAAAAGCCTTTATTTTGATAAAGCGATGTCGTGCGCGGAATTGAGTGAGCTGTTTGATAAAAGTATTCCGTCTATCGCCAAAGCGGTTAATGAGCTGATCGAGGAGGGCTTCGTGATCGAGCAGGGCTACGCTCCGTCAAGCGGAGGGCGACGGCCACTGATGTACGCCATCAACGCCAGTGCGATGTATGTACTGGCCATTGCCATGGACCAGTTGTCCACGCGTATTCAATTGGTAGACCTGCAAAACCACCCGGTTGCTGAAATGGCCATGTTTGAGCTAAAATTGCTGCACAACGATCAGGCGCTTGACCAACTGGTTGATAAGATCAATGAATATATCGCAGCCTCGGGCATTGCCAAAGAAAAAATTGCCGGCATTGGCATTGGTATGCCCGGCTTTGTGAACCCGGTCAAAGGGATCAACTATACCTACCTTGACTCGGGCGACAGAACGCTGAATCAATACATCAGTGACGAAACCAGCTTGCCGGCCTACATCGATAACGACTCGAGCCTGATCGCCCTGGCCGAACAAAAATTCGGCACCGCCAAGTCGCAAAAAGAAGTGATGGTGATCAACCTGGGCTGGGGTATTGGCCTGGGGATGATCGTTAACGGCGAGATCTTTAGAGGAAGAAACGGTTTTGCGGGCGAGTTCAGCCATATCCCGCTGTCGGAAGACGGCGCTCTGTGTACCTGCGGCAAACGCGGTTGCCTGGAGGCGGAAGCGTCGATGCTGGTGGTATCGCAAAAGGCCCTTGAAGGGATACAGCAAGGCCGGGTGACCAGCTTAAAGCAGATAGACGAAGCGCACTCCAAACAAATGGCGGACGCCATTATGCAGGCGGCCATTAATGGCGACCAGTTTGCCATTGAGCTGTTTGCCGATGCGGGGCATAAGATCGGCAAGGCCCTGGCAATTTTGATCCATATCATGAACCCGCAAACCATCGTATTAAGCGGGCGCGGGGCTAAAGTGGGCAAAATATTGTTGGCTCCTATACAACAGGCCTTGCATAAATATTGTATCCCAAGACTCTCCAGGGGCACTGAGTTGCTGATATCTGAACTTGGTTTTGATGCCGAGCTGATCGGCGCCGCCCTGCTGGTAATGGAAAATTTTGATAAGGAAGTGAAAAGTCAGCTTATCCCGGGGTAGCCACATGCTTCGCATTGTATAATTTATGAACATCAAAAGAATAACCTCAACCGAATATTTACAGGTGACGGGGCTTTTTAACGATTACCGCGTGTTTTATAAATTCCCGCCGGACATTGCATTGGCCAAACGTTTTATAAAGGAGCGCCTGGATAATAATGAATCCGTAATTTTTGCCGCATTTGAGGATAATGCCGAAATGCCGGTCGGGTTTACGCAATTGTACCCGCTCATTTCCTCGGGCCGCGCCATCAAAAACTGGGTGCTGAATGATTTATATGTGGACCCTCAACACCGTAAAAAAGGGATCGGCGAAGCACTGATAAAAGCCGCCACAGAATTTGCCACAGCAGACGGCGCTGCATTTTTGCAATTGGAAACGGCGGTCGACAACCACAACGCCCAGCGCCTTTACGAAAATATCGGCTTTAATAAACAGGAGCCTGACCCTTCATTTTTTGTTTACAAGCTCCCGCTTAAATAATTCATTAACCGATGCAGAAACCCGACAGCCTGATATTCGATATGGATGGTACCCTGTGGGATGCCGTTGACACCTACGCCCAATCATGGAATGATGTTTTTGGCGAATTGGGCATTGATATAACTGTAAAACCTGGTAACCTGGCCAAAATGGTGGGTTGGGAAGGTAAAAAGGTGATAGCTGAAATTATGCCGGATTTCGGCGACGAAAAGAGGCACGAAATTTATGCCCTGGTGAATGCCAAACGGCATGAATTATTGCCGGCTTGCGGCGGGGTTTTGTACGATGGCGTAAAAGAGGGGCTTCATTGCCTGTCGCAAAAATACCCCTTGTTTATTTTAAGCAATTGCGCCAAAGGCATCATCCGCCTGTTTATAGATTGGGCCGGCATCGATAAGCACATCACCGACGAAATAGCCTACGGCATTAACTTTATGCCCAAACACCACAACATCAAACTGCTTGCCGACAAATACAATTTAAAAAGCCCGGTTTATATAGGCGATACCTCCGGCGACGGCGAACAAAGCCGCCTTGCCGGCATTCCTTTTGTTTTTATGACCTATGGTTTTGGCGAAACGGATGACTATGATTTGAAATTCGACGATTTTAAATCGTTTACGGATTATTTTATGAGTTTATAGTCCTTATTCCGGCTTCAGATGCATTACCTGCCCGCCTCCGGGCAAAAGCAGCATACTAATAACCGACTTCCTGTTAAGGTGTTTAACCTGCTTTACCAAATGGTTATAATCAGGATCGGATGCGGGCGCATCGGCCCATATTTCAGCGGTATAATTTCCATCCGGCAGGAAGCTCAATAAGCCCGAAATGGTGCGCGACTGGTGATCGGTTATGGCGCCGACGTACCAATCCTTTCCTTTACGCCGTGCTATGGCCAGGTATTCGTCTGCTTTAGCGTCGATAACATGGGTTTCATCCCAGGTAGTAGGCACCTGTTGAAGGAAATCGAAACCCGGCTGGTTGATATAAGCATCGGGGTCATCGCAAACCATGCCCAAAGCATTTTCCAGTACCACATACATGGCCAGCATGTGGCAGCGCGAACCCACCACATAAGGTCGTGTATAGTGTATCTTAAATTGCGCGGGCGACACATTTCTGAAACCGCCCAAATGATAATCCGTTGAACCCGCCAATAAGCGCGTAAATGCGATATTAGCATCGGCGTCGGGCGTTACCCAGTCGCTCCATTTATCGTTTTCATAATTAAGGGTTCCTTCACGGGTAAATTCGTTGGGCCAGGTGCGGCTTTCGCCGGTGGGCTTATATGCGCCATGAAACTGGATATGCAGGTGATGCTGCGCTGCTTTTTGTAATATCTCTTCCTGCATATTTACCATTTCCTGGTCGTCGCGGTCCATAAAATCGCACATCAGGCCTTTGATGCCCCATTTTTCATATTGAGTAAAGGTTTGGTCCAGCTTGGGATATAACGCATAAAAATGCACCCATACGCGTATACCTACACCTTTTTTTGCAGCCGAATCGCAAACCTGCTGCATGTCCAGTCCGGGCACCGCTTTCGAGGGATCGGCATTTGGCCCCGGCTGAAACCCGGCGCCGTCGTTCACATACCACTCATGCAAGCCATATTCCACTACCGAATGGTATTGCAACCCATATTTGGCGCAAAAATCCACGTAGTACATATTGGTTACATAGTTATTGCCAGGCGCGTTAATGGTATCAGGCACCACATCGCCGTTCCACCACGGGAAAGTGCATTTACCGGGTTTTATCCACGACAGGTCTTTGATCTTACAGGGCTCAGCCAGGTTGGTCAGTATGTTTGATTCCAGCAGCGCCCCTACCCTGTCGCTGATCATCATCACCCGCCAGGGACTGTTATGCGGCAGGACAGCTTTTACCTTTATTTCGGTTTGATGCGGCAGCGGCGACAAGCGGCTCTCCAGCACACCGTTGTGCTTCATCAGGTACATGCCGGCGTAATCGTGCAGGTTGGCCTCGGTGATAGCCATAAAAGTATTGTTTGGGAACTCAAACAGCGCCGGCATATCCATCAGCGTATCGGCTTTCAATTCGTTAAGGCTTGTTTTGGTGTACAGGCCCTCATGCGATGTGGTATAATTTTCGCGTTCCAATACCGTGGCCTCAGGGTTTTGGGTAAGGTTAAATGCATCCAGCTCATCGGTAATGTTAACCATCTGCGCCCAGTCTTTTTGCTCAGGTATCACATACCTGAAGGCCGCCCCGTCGTTAAATACCCTCACTTCCATATCCATGCGCCTTTTTAGGCCGCCCTGCTCGGCAACCGGCACTAATATGCGGTTACTTTCGCTGTGTACTTTACTGGTTTTGCCAATCAGCAGGTCATAATCCTCCGTTACTCTTTCGGATGGTGACGCCGACATCACCAGGTTATGATTAAATGGGCCGCCTTCTTTAAATACCATGTTTAACCGGGAGTTGTTCACCATCAGCACGCCTTTATAAAAAACCTGGTAATACAACCCGGCATTATCTGTACCCAGTAAAAATTTAATTTTGTTATCAGGCGAGGTTACGGTGACTGTCTTTTTTGCAAAAGCATTTAATGAAGACAGCAAACAGGCCAGCAAAGCCACGCGGCGCAGAAATAGCATACTTTTGGGTTTACGATGGTTTAAAAGATAAATGTATGCCATTTTATCGCTTACCTTATCATAAACCCGGTGATTTTTCGTTTGCAGAAAGAGAAAATTTAAATGCTGCTGCGGGCTACTCGGCCAACCCCTGAAAATGAACGGACGTTGCAAGCTGACCAAACATTTTCGCCATAAAAGCCCGGGGTGGCTTTGTAACCCGCAACAGCCTTAAAGTAATTTCCCGGTCCTTACAGCGTCCTGCAGGTTACTTACCCTGAATTTCGGTTTATATAAACGGTGCGACAGCCGCTGAACCCAGGGGGATTTATACCCAAACAGCGCCTTGATCACCCGTACGCTGGCAGAACCGGTTGGGTAGCCATATTTATACCAGCTGAATTTCGACTGGTCGACACGGAATGTTTCCGCAAATTCCGCCAGGAACAAGTCCATCTCTATATCGGCAATATCCAGGTCAAGATCGATGCTGGTATCCAGCCGCAGGCTGCACGGGTCAACCCGGGCAATCTTGTACCTGCTACAATAATCAACAATGAAATCTTTCAACTGCGGATGAATGTCTTCCATCTCAATAACCATTGCCCCTGAACTATTTGCTTTATTAGACAACGTTTTTTTTCGGGAAGTTGCATGGCGGTGAAAAAAAAATATCCGGAAAGACAATTGCTTTAATTTCGAACAAAAGTTTTTTAAAAATTTGATTACGGTATCGCGGTGGCGGAGATGTCGCTGTCGTAGAGATGTGCCGCCGTAGAGATGTGCCGTCGTCGACGCGATGCATCGCGTCTCTGCCCAGGGTTAAAATTATGCAGAGATTCCGCCGTCGCAGGGTCCAGCGGTCGTAAGGTATGCGATGCATTGCGTCTTTACCCCAGGGTTAAAATTATACCTGATATCTGTAAAGAGATTAGATGATTAATGGATCGGTCACACTCCCTTCTCCAGCACAATCAACTCAATCTCCTGTCTCGGTACGCCAAACTTTTTCCCGTCGTGAAACGGCTGTGTCTCTCCCGTCGCGGTAAAACCACGGCGCTGGTACCAGCTGATCAGTTCGTGACGGGTGCTGATCACCGTCATCGTTAAAGTATCGCAATTAATTTCGCGCGCAAAGTCCTCCGCTGCCAGCAGCAACGCCCGGCCGGTCCCCTGCGCCTGCAAAACCGGCGACACGCTGAACATTCCCACATATAATTTCGGCGGACGTTTCTCCAGGTAAACACAGCCTGTTATGCGGCCTTTTTCGTCCGTATTCTTCAGTATAACAACTTTCGGGTCGTCAAAATATCCGTAAAGTGTTTCCTCGTCAATGCGGATACCATCAAGCAGGTTCGCTTCCGTGGTCCACCCTTTTTTTGAACTCTCGCCGCGATAGGCGCTGTTTACTAAAATGTTTAATTCCGGCACGTCGGCAGCGGTGGCTTGTGTTATGGGCATAATTGGCAATAAAACCGCAAACCTAAACTTTTATGGCTATTCGGCAAAACCGCTGACTATCTCCGCTCAAATCTCCGCAGGAACAAGTCCGCCCAGCGCCTTGTAATCTTCCCTAACAGGGCTAAAAACATCAATCAGCTTACAATCGGTCAGCGCCGTGCCGCTATGCCATACATTTGATGGGATGATAGCAAATACACCGTTTTCCAGCACCTGCGGTACGTCGTCAACAATCAGTTCAAACCGTCCTTCAATGCCGAATGAGCATTGCTGGTGGATATGCCGGTGGCGCTGTATCGAGCTGCCTTTTTTTACCTCGAGGAAATTGAGGGTATTGTTTTCAGTATGGATTAATTTTGAAAAAAAGCCCGGGGCCACTTCCTTGGCTTTGATATCGTTGAAATTATAAAAATTGGATGTTTGCATAGGATAAAGGTAAGATTAATATGATTTTTGGATCACGGAATAAAACAAATAATTCCCATTCCGCTTATTAAAATGACGAAATTCATTTTTTGGGACTATAAACATCTTTATTTTTGATAAACATCCGGGTTAAACTCCGGCGTCATCCAAAATGGGTGCCTGTTTAGCTTAACCGGACTATTACGCAACTATGGCCTTTATTGATTATTACCAAGTACTGGGTGTCCCAAAAACAGCGACCGAAAAGGAAATTAAAGACGCCTATCGGAAGTTGGCCCGGAAACACCATCCCGACCTTAACCCTAACGATGCCGAAGCCAATAAAAAATTCCAGCAGCTGAATGAGGCCAATGAGGTATTGAGCGACTCGGAAAAGCGGAAAAAGTATGACAAATACGGCGAAAACTGGCAGCACGGCGAGGAATATGAAAAATACCAGCAGCAACATCAGCGACAAAACCAGCAATCGTATGCAGGGGGATTCGAAGGTTTCGGCAGCGACGATTTTTCCGATTTTTTTCAATCCATGTTCGGGCAAGGCGGCCGGTCGGCAGGCAGGCAGGCAAAATACCGCGGGCAGGATTTTAATGCCGAACTGCATTTAAATTTAAAAGACGTTGTTGAAAGCCATAAGCAAACACTCACCGTAAACGGGAAAAACATCCGCATCACTATACCGGCCGGAGTGGAAAACGGGCAAACCATCAAAATCACCGGCCATGGCGGCCCGGGTGTAAACGGTGGGCCCGGCGGTGATCTCTACATCACCTTTGTGGTGGCGGATGACCCGCGTTTCAGGCGAAATGGCAGTGACCTTTATGCCGAAACCAAACTCGACCTGTATACGGCGGTATTGGGCGGGGAAGTGACCATTGACACGCTGAACGGCAAGGTAAAAATTAAAGTAAAGCCCGAAACGCAAAACGGTACGAAGGTGAAGCTGAAAGGAAAGGGAATGCCGGTTTACAAAAAAGACAACGAATTTGGCGATCTGTATGTTACATATGATATCCAAATCCCAACCAATCTTACTGAAAAACAGAAGAAGCTTTTTGAAGAACTCAAAGAGATGTGAGATTTGAGATGTGGAATATGAGATAGGTTTGCAAAACCGACTAATGAAACAATGAACCAGTGAACTAATGAACCAAATGGAAAACCTGATAGCAACCACCGAAATATGTACCTTTCATGAGGTTGAGTATACTTTTATCAGCTCGTTAAGCGATGCTGGGCTGCTGGAGATTCGTGTGGTTAATGAGACTACCTACATACCCGAAAGTGAGCTGCAAAAGCTGGAGAAAATGATCCGGATGCATAATGAGCTGGAAATAAATGTACCCGGCATCGAAGCAATAACTCATTTGCTTGAACGAATTGAGCAGTTGCAGGAAGAAATGCGGGTGTTGAGGAATAGGGTGCGTTAAAAATCAGAAACCGAAGTTTTAAAAAACTAAGTCTGAGGGAAAACCTAATATGTATACTTCCTCTTCAACTCCTCACTTACAATATAAGCATCCTCCACAACCGACTCCGGGTAACCGATGGTTTCTAAAATGGCAATACCATTTTTATTCTTCAGTACGCCTGTCTTCATTTTATAATCAAACACCAGGCGGGTATCATTAACCGACTCTTCGAATGAATAAACCGCATAGTCATTATCCAGCAGTTCAGCCAGTTCAAGGTCATGGGTAGACACAAATACAAAGTTTTTATTGTCTGTTAAATAAGTGAGCACCGATTTTGCTGCCGCAATGCGTTCAATGGTATTCGTCCCTCTGAAAATCTCGTCGATGATCACCAGGCTTTTAACCGGCTCATCCCCGCCGCACTGGTTGATGATGTCAAGTATAGAAAGCGCCTCGGCCTGGAAATAACTCTTATTCTCACGCAGATCGTCGGTAGTGCGGATACTGGTCTGGATTTTAAGCAGCGGCGCCTTGTATTCGCGGGTACAGGTAGTGTAAATGGTTTGGGCCAGTAAAGTATTGATGGCGATAGACCGGATGAACGTAGTTTTGCCAGACATGTTAGAGCCGGTGATTAAAACCCCTTCATCGGTACGTGTATGAATAGAGTTTGGAACACAATTATAAATGAGCGGGTGGAACATATCGGTAAGGTCCATCTTCAGGCTCTCCGTATAAAACACAGGCTTGCTGTAGTGCGGCAGGCCGGTGCGTACTGATAGTACTGAAATCAGCGCATCCGTTTCGGCAACGAAATTAAAGATCACTTCGATATCCGCCCGGTACCTGTTGATACGCCGCACCGACGTAAGGAACATCAGCGGTTCCAGCAAAAAAAGCACCTTAAAAAACTTGAAGATGGCATAGGCAAGGTTTTCGGGGTTTCCGGCCAGCTTACTCTCAAAGTTTACCAGCCGCAATGATCGGTGAAGGCCGGTCAGTTTACCAAGGCTTTGTTTTACAACTTCTTCACTTTCAGATTTTATTTTTTTTAGCAGCTGCCTGGCTACACCATGCAGGATCATTAACTGCGGCAGCGAACGCGTATACGCCGATATTTTGTTCCGGGTACCGTAGTGCAACGCGATATTGCCCCCGATAAGGGCTATAAGTACGATAAACGGAATGGTTGGATCGGGTACAAAAAAGAGGGATATAAACAGGCCAATAATAGCCACACCCGACAATCGCACATAAAACGCCATCAGCGGCATCAGCAAAAGTTCATGCTCCCGTAAAAACAGGTCGGCCAGATGATAGGCGTCCGGGCTGTTCAGTTGAGCCAGGTCAAGTTCTATCCGCTCAAGGTCGGGGCGCGATAAGTTTACTGATTCAACCTTTTTATCAAACCTGAGCAAACTTTCAAAAGACGTTTCCGGCGTAAAAAGTTTTTTATACAGGTATTGCTTGCCGGGCTTTGAGTTGGTGCGATCGATAAAATTGAAAACATTGTTCAAATCCAGGTCGTCCGCAATCGCCGCTGAAACGCGCGCCGGGTCATCCAACCCGTTAAGGTAGGCAGCGATCATTTTAAAATTGCGGCGGGAGTTTACCGGACGTCCCCATTTGTTTTTTATCCGCTCCAGACTTTTTTCGGTCGATTTGCGCTTCTCGAAATAATTAAAAATAGAGATGAGGATCAGGGCGCAGACAAAAAATACTAAGGTAAATAACCAGTAAAACATCGTTGAAAATAACAGGGCTTGTTAAAAAAATTGTTTTAAAAACTTATCGTAAAGCTATTTAATCTTTGATAATAACCAATGGTTATCGGTGTAAATTATTGCAAAAATTAATCGGCCTTCAGTTAATAGCTCTAGTTTCCGGTATACGTCTTTTATCATTAAAAGTTGTTTTTATGTTATTGGAATTTTGTTGCAAACCACCCGGTGATCCACCTTTGCCGGCGGTTGTTTATTGGCTCTGTTAACGCGTGAAACGAATATTTCTTATCAATCATGGCTGGACGCTTCATCAGCCATTTCGATGATGATGCTATCCAGCCTTTCCAGTTCATCTTTAATAAATTGCTGAACTTTAAGGCTCGAATGGTCCGTTTCAAGCATCGCTATCAGCCCCTTCAAATTGGCAACGGGACTGCGTATCAGGTGCGATTGTTTCCATGCCATCGCCTTTATACTGTCAATATGGTCCTGTATCAGCTTGTAAGCCGCCTTCAGGCTCTCTTCGGCATTTTTCCTTTCGGTAATATCAGACAGGGCCAGCATCAGCCCTAATATTTCTTTTTTGTCGTTCGTTATCGGGAACAGTCTGACATAAAACCAGGAAACAGAACCGTCGGGCTGGGGGTAACTGATCTCGTAGCTGATATTCCGACCCTTTAGCACCTCGCCTGAATATTTGGCAAAGTCAGGGAACCTTTCTTTGGGGAAATAATCGGCTAAATGATCGGCTCTCGCCGGAAATTGATGAAACTGACTATTTACAAATTTAACCGCCATCTGGTTATAGGTCATTACTTTTAACTTCCTGTCCAGCAACGCATAAGCCGTGTCGGTTGTGTCCATAATGGTTTTTAAGTTCGCTTCCGATTTTTTAAGCGTCTCTTCTGCTTTTATCTTTTCCGTGACGTCATTGGTAAAGGCAAGTCGCACCACTTTGCCGTCAAACACAATATCGTGGGCGATGATCTGCACAAACATTGTTGTACCATCTTTTTTTAAATGCCTGATGACACGATCGTCATTTATATCGCTGGCATCTTTTTGCCAATGGTCCATCTGGGCGTCCATATCATCTGGGTGCCTTAAACTTGTAGCCTTCATTTTCAGCAGCTCGTCCTTCGTATACCCATACAAGCGCGCCGCCGCGTCGTTCACCGCAATTACCGAAAGATCGGCCTTAGCCACCATCCACATGGGCAATGGATTACTTTCAAAAAGGAGTTTGTATTTATGCTCGGAAGAACGCAGCTCCTCTTCGGCTTTTTTGCGCGCAGAAATATCTATTGCAATTCCTAATATGCACTCCTGGTTTTCGTACAACAACGGGCTTACGGTAATCAAGAAAGGGATCTTGTCGCCGTTTTTACTTATTACCCGTGCCTCTATGGTTACATAGTCTCCCTCACCCATCGTGGCAACGGCGTTCCTGGCATTTTCGCGATCCTCTTCGGCCAGCATGTTGGCGGCATTTAAGTTTCCTACTTCCGCCGTTGTGTACCCGGTTATCTTTTCAAAATTCTTGTTCCAGCGCAGAAATTGGCCTTTTTTGTTCCTCAGGTAAAACACTTCCGGCAAACCTTCTATAACCGTTTCCGACAGCATCTTTTCGTGCATGATCAACTCTTCAGCTTTTTTCCGCTCGGTAATATCCAGCATAGTGCCAATAATGCTTTCCTTGCCGTCAATTGTTACCCTGCTTCCAAAAAATTCGACAAAGTTAAGCGTGCCGTCTTTTCTTTTCCCTCTTACTTCGTAATGAGCATTTTCAATTTCACCACGATAACGGGCCATCACCTTGCCGCGTACAATCTCCCTGTCCTGGTCATTAATAATAATATCTATCGTACTGTCTTTGGTATTTAACAACTCATGCGGCTCATAGCCAAAAATCTCAGCGAACCGCGGGTTTATATATGTAAACCGCTCGTTTTGACTAATGTAAACCCCAACCATTGATTTTTCCGCCAGTGTCCTGAATTTCAGCTCAGCCTCGCGGGCTTCGGCCTCCATCCGCTTTCGGTCGGTAATATCGCGCGCAATTACCAATATCCGGTCATCGGCAATCATCTTCACATTAATTTCCACGTCAAATGTCCGCCCCTCCTTATGTACCAGGCGCCTTTCCCTCATTACGGATTCGCCCCGACCCCGCGGTCCGTGTGTAACAGGATCAATTTTTAATTGTTCAGGGTCGATCAAAGCCTCTATGTTCAGCCCTAAAAGTTCGTCTTTTGTGTATCCGGTCGACTTACACATGCTTTCGTTCACTTCCGTAATATTACCTTTGAAATCAAGCAGGTAAATGGCATCCGAAGCGTGTTCAATTAACGAATAATATTTTTGCTCACTCTTTTTCAGTTGATCTTCCACGGTTTTACGCTCAGTAATATCGCGGGTAACGGTGATAATGGCGCCAAGCTCAGGATCAGCAAGTTTATTGCAAAGCAGTGATTCGATCCAGATGTATTGTCCGTTCTTATGCAGGATGCGGTAAATGATATTGATGGATTTGCCCGGGTTTGCCAAAACTTCTTCGTGTGCGTCCTTTACTCTTTGCAGGTCGTCCGGGTGTGCCAGTTTAAAATAAGTCCGGTCCATTTCCTCATCCGTCCAGCCATTAATTGCTCTCATCGAAGGGCTGCGATAGATGATGTTCCCCTGCGCGTCGTTTAACTTTATACCCACGAAAACGCTTTCAACGATTGCCTGGAAACGGGCCTCAGTCTTCTTACGTTCAGTAATATCCTCAATCTGGTTCACCATATACAATGGTTTGTCCTGCTCGTCAGTGACCATCGAAATATTTACGCTGGCCCACATTACCGACCCGTTTTTACATACGTAACGTTTTTCTATCCGGTACGATGCCCTTTTACCGGCCTCAGCCATTTCCATTGTGCCGATGCTGACAGGAAGATCATCCGGGTAGGTGATCTCCATAAAAGTCATTGAAAGCAGTTCGTTCTCCGAATAACCAAGCAGGTCGCATAACCGATCGTTTACTTTGAGCCACTCTCCTTTTAACGAAACCAATGCCATTCCTATCCCCGAATGCTCAAATGCGACCCTGAACTTTGACTCACTCTCGCGATATTTTTCCAGCAAGTCAAGTAATTCAGTGGTACGTTCTCCAACGCGCTCCTCCAATTCTTCGTTCATTACCTTTATCTCTTCCTCTGCCTCATATCTTTCGCGATCAATTTGGTTAAGCCCCCGGGCAGTATACCAAATGATCAGCAGGCTTGCTGCTAAAAAACATACGACAAGTAACGGTATACCTACTTCTGCCGCAAGCAAATGGTAGTGTTGTGATAATACCCGGAGTTCCCCGAAAATGATCACCATAAAAACTGTCAGCACAAACAGCTTGCGGGCCATCCTGTTGCCAACCAGGTCACCCGTGAATAAACTGGTTATTCCAAGCTCGGGCTGCAGCAGGGTAGCCGTTACCGAAATAAAAAAAAGCAAAACAGCCGTGTGCACCGCCATTGAAGCCGCGAACGATAAATTATAAAACAGCGTAATGTTGTACAAATAACCGAGGATAGCAATTACCGAAATGGCAGTTACCAAATGAAAAGCATATTGCGAAGTAACATTTACCGGGCGCCTTTTAGAACGCATGCCCAATAATGCCAGCCCCGTTAACAAAAAACAGAAAGAAACATTAGGTGCCATGCGGCCGGGGAAGCGATATTTTTCGGCTATCGCGAGATGGTCGGTCACAAATAACTGGTCGATACCTGCATTGTAGTGAAAAATATTTTGCGAAACCGACAAGGCCCCGATAAACGCGGTTAGTGCCGACAACACGACAAACAGCACGACAGCATTTTTTTTACCCGTAGTTTGGGCAATAAACAGCGCGCCGCCGGTAAACAAAAAACATAAAGCAGTATTAAACCGCATGGAAACATATTGCGGTAAAAATGTTTCGAGGCTGGGCAGTCGGAAAAGCCAGCTAATAATCACAAAGGCGCCGATAATGATCGTTACCAGGCTAACAATCGTAACTACTTTGCTTTTAGGTAAGCTGTACATATCCGTAGACTAACTCTTTTTGTGGGCCTGGCCTGTACCAAAACGGCGATTTTATTCGGGTTACCTAAGTTATAATAAAAAATCAAGAAAAATGCAATTAATTTCTGGCCGGCAGGAAATTAAATCCGGGTTTTATTCACCAAAAAACCTTTTAACGCCGCCTGTGTAAATTCGGATAAAACCAGTTCGCCGCTGATAGCGGCGCGATGATGCAGCAATTCGTCCCAATCGGTTGTACCCTCCCACAAAATCTCCTTTAAGCCGTGGAGCGCTTCCGGGTGGTACGAGGCTAACTTTTGCGAAAGTGTTTCAACGGCCGCATCAAGGGCAGCAGTGTCTTTATAAACCTCGTTGTAGAGTCCTTTTTCCATTGCCCACTGCGCGGTTTGAAATTCGCTCGCCCTGATGGTCAGTTGTGAAAAAGCGGGCAAGCCAATCTTTCGGATTACCGCCGGGGAAATAACAAACGGCCCGATGCCGATGGCCAGCTCGCTCAATTTAATAGATGCGGCTTCGGTTGCCAGGCAGTAATCTGCCGCGGATGCCAGGCCTACACCTCCGCCTACCGCTTTCCCCTGCACCCGGGCAATAATAATTTTTGGCGACCGACGGCATGCGTTGATCACCCTTGCAAAACCCGAAAAAAATTCGGCTCCTTGTTCTTTATCCTTTATTTGCAGCAGCTCATCAAAGCTGGCCCCGGCACAAAAAGTACGAGCGCCTTCGCTTTGCAGGATGATGACGCAGGTTTTAACATTGTTGCCTGCCTCGGTAATTTTTTCGACCAGATCCGCCAGCAAAGCTGAGGGAAGCGAATTTTGGGCCGGATGATAAAAACTGATAGTAGCTATTCCGTTATCGCTGATGCTAAGATTCACAAACCCATTTTCAGGCTGGCTCATAAAATTGATTTGAATTGATGGATAAAACTCGCATTTTTAATGATGCAAATGAAACAATATTTACGGGATACTTTCTTGTTTAATTCGATCACCCACAAAAAGCTTTTGGAAAAAATAGGCGAGCTGCCCGACAAAGCCGAATGTATCCGGTTTTTTAGTCACCTGATCAATTGCCAATATAAATGGATGGCCCGTATCACGCGCAATCCTGCGGCCCCACAAATGAGCTGGTGGGAGCCCGTATATCAACTTGATGATTTAGCTTCAGAATGGGATAAAAGCCTTCAGCCCTGGTTAGATTACATCAACGAAAAAACGGATGAACAACTGGCAAAGGAGGTAGTGTTTATTGGCCTTGACGGTACGGAATGGGCGGCTTCGCCGCAGGACATCGCCCTCCAATTAAACTATCATTCCATTCATCACCGGGCGCAAATGCAAACGCTCATCCGTCAGCAAGGCATAGAACCGGACTTTGTCGACTACATCGGCACCAAATACCGCAAGCTGACTTAAACACTCAATCAATCCACCCCATGTTCACCTTCCAAAATCTGTACCTCTTTTTCATCGCCTCGCTGCTATTGAACCTGACACCTGGCAACGATATGCTTTACGTCGCCTCGCGCAGCGTTTCGCAGGGGGTAAAAGGTGGCGTTGTTTCGGCGTTTGGCGTATTTGCCGGTTGCTTTGTACATATTTCCGCGGCGGTGCTTGGTTTATCCATTATTATCGCCAAATCGGCTTACCTTTTTGAACTTATAAAGTTCGCGGGCGCCGGGTACCTTATTTACCTCGGTGTGCGGACGCTGATCTCAAAACCCGCGGCAAATCAAATGGACGAAAGGCTGGTCAAAACCGATCATTGGAAGCTATTTAAACAAGGCGCGGTTACCAATGCTTTAAATCCGAAGGTTGCTGTCTTCTTTTTATCTTTCCTGCCCCAATTTATCGATGCCGCCTCTCCTTATTTTAAATTACAGTTGTTCACGCTTGGCCTTTGGTTTGCCGTCCAGGGCACTGCGGTCCTCATTATCGTTGCCTGTACATTTGGCAGAACAAAGGACTTTTTTAAACGAAACCCCAAAGTTTGGCGCACACAGGAGAAAATAACGGGGCTGGTTTTGATAGGATTAGGCATTAAAATTGCCCTGACAACGAAAAAATAACTGAGTATGGTTGATATGGAAACGTCCCGGCAAATGGCGCTGGCGCTGCCCGGGGCAGTTGAGCAGGATCACTTCGGTATACCGTCTTTCAGGGCGAACAAACGTATTTTTTCGACGCTGTGGACACACGAAAACAAAATAATGGTGAAGCTGCCGATTATACAGCAGTCTATATTCCATTCGTTCGATCCAACAATTTTTTATCCTGTGCCCAACAAATGGGGCGCCGGGGGCGCTACGCTGGTCGACTTAGCTAAAGTGCAGCCCGAAATGCTGCAGGATGCGTTAAACGTGGCTTACGAAGCAGTAAAGAAAAAGAAATAATTTGTGCAGCGATAACCAGGGCGATCGCTTTTAAAAACTTCCGGTTGTTTGGTTGATAATGTACCAAACAATATGATCAAGCCAGCGATACACCTGAACCACCTGGGACACCTGAATACACCTGGGACACTAATTTTTTCTGTAGTTTGCTTGCTTTTGTAATGAATTTTATGTATTTACTTACCCTTAATTAAAACAAGAATTAAGCAGCCCGGCTTTAAACGCGATTTCCCTGTAGCGATGTGCTTAAATTTTCCGTTATGGAATTAAATGACTTAATTTGCCATTAGTTATGAAACCGCTGCTCTGCTTTTTACTTATCGTGCTGGTGCTAACCTCCGGGTTCAGCTACCCGACCGGTAATTGCGGGCAGATCAGGGTGGCAGTTTCATGCGCCACGGCTAAGGATATGTGCATGATGGCTAACCATTCCTGTAAACATACCCCTTGCAGCCAGCATAAAAAAGATAAGCCCGGCCAAAGCTGCGCATTTTGTATCCTTTGTGTGGCTTTTGTGGTTCCCTTTAAGCCGGGCATACAAAGAAATTTTGCAACAGGAAAAGTGGATTACCCACACCTGCTGCAAAGTAAATTAACCGATTATAACGCCTCTCCTTTCCGCCCGCCGGCGGCTTAAATTATTACCCCGGAATACCTGTGAAATTCAAAGTCAACAAGTATTAATAATTTAAGTAAAATTTAAAATCATGAAAAAAATAATAATGATGACGCTTGCCGTTATGTTAACCGCAGGTGCATTTGCAAAACCAGGCGATTGCAAAAAATGTACAAATAAAAAATGTACCACCGAATGCAAAGCCAAATGCAACAAAGCAAAATGTGCAGCCGGTTTATGTAAATAAATAACCGAACAACAATGGGCCTTCACGGCCCATTGTTGTTTATTGATGCTCCCAGTTTTGAGATATTCGAAGCCTGAATACCGAATTGTACAACCGCTCCAGGCCAAAGGTGCCTATCATGCCATAATCTTTAATGATTTTAATGCTGCCGTCTTTAAAAGTAAGGGTCAGGGTTGCAGTTTGGTCGTCGGTCCAGTTAACTGAATATCCATCTCTGAGTGATTTGGGATGAATATAATTTGCCAGGCGAAAAAGTTTGCCTAAGCTGGCGCTGTCAATTTCGCACTGTAATTTGCCTTTATGGTCGTTATATACTATCGCATTAAAAACGGCCGTTCCGTCTGAGCCCACAGCAAGGTCAAAAATGGGGCACTCACCAAAACATCCCGAGGTGGAAAGCGAAATTTCTTCTATATCATTTTCGGCGATGTTGTTGTATTCAACAAATCCATTATTGCCCATAACCAGCGTGTCGTAATGCGATTTTATTTCGCCCTGGCCGTGCTGGGGAAGTTTTCTCACGATAACCTTTGGCATGCCCTGGGTTTTGTTGATATCAGTAAGGGTATATTGGTACTGGTAAAATGTACCCCTGTCTATAAATTCAGTTTTAAAATGTCCTTTGCCATCGTCAACCACGGCAAATAAATAATAGCCGTTTACGATCATATCTGTAAGGCCGTCGTTGTTCAAATCTATTTTCAGGTACCTGATGGTCGAAAGTTTTTCATTAAACGCAGGTTTGCAATTGGCTAAAATGTCAAAGTCGTCCCTGTGGGTAGTTTTGCCCCCAAGAAAAACCCTTACATCATCATCGGTTTTTAAACTATCAATAGCATTGCCCCTGCATAATGTGCAAACCAAAATGAATGCGAATGTGAGCACTATTTTCATATATCAATCGTTCGTTTCAGCTCCTGCTCCTCATCAGATAACCATATTCCTTTTCATATCTGCACATCCGCATATCTGCACATCCGCACATCATTTCACAATTTTCGGCATCACCTCTTCCCTCAAATACTTGCTTACCGGCACTTGGTGCTTTTGGATAAACAGCGTATTACCGTCTATGCTCTCCACTTTATCAATCGCCGCGATGTACGATTTATGTGTTTGCACAAACTTGCCTGCCGGCAACTTTTCAAGCAATGCCTTGATGGTGGTATGGATGATCAGCTTTTTATGGGTAAGATGCACAGCGGCATAGTTTTCCATACCCTCCACAAATAATATTTCATCAAAGCTGATCTTCTCCAGTTTTCCGTTCGCTTTGGCGAACATATAAGAGACCGCATCGCTGGATTTTTCATTTCGCGAAGAAAAATAATCATGTGCCTTCCAGGCGGCCTTAAAAAAGCGCTCGTAGCTGATTGGCTTTAGCAAATAATCCAATACATCCAACTCAAAACCCTGTAGCGCATATTGCTCGTAAGCTGTGGTAAAGATCACTTTTGGCGGGTTGGCTAATGCCTTAACAAACTCTATTCCCGTTAAATGCGGCATTTGTATGTCGAGAAAAAGCAGGTCGACCGGCTCCTGTCTAAGCATTTCGCTTAATTGCATCGCATCCTCGCAAACGCCTTTGAAATCCAAAAAGCCGATCTTTTCCACGTAGCCTTGCAATCCTTTACGGGCGAAGGGTTCGTCATCGGTTATGATGCAGCTGATCTTATTCATAATTGATTTTTAGTTCGGCGATAAATGTGTTGTTCTCCTTTTGGGTGATAAAAGTATGTTTGCCCGGATATAGCAAATCAAGCCGGCGCTTTAAATTTTCTATCCCGATACCGCCCTTCTTTTCAGCCGGCGTTTCAAATTCAGGCGTCGAATTTTCCACCCTGAAACTGATTTGATCGCCGGCCAATGAGGCGCTGATCGCTAACCGGCAATCACCTCCGATAAATTTAAAAGCGTTTTCAACCAATGGCAAAAATAGCAGCGGGTAAATCATTTGCCCGTCCAGGCTTTTGTCCAGGTCTACCGTCATTTTAAGCTTATCGCTGCTGCGTACTTTTTGCAGGTCGATGAAATTCCGGAGGTATTCCATTTCGCTGGTTACCGGTACCTGTTGCTGCTGGTCATATAATTGGTAGCGCAGCAATTCCGAAAACTTTTCGATACTTTTTTTGGCCCCCGGCAAGTCCTCATCCATCTGGAAATAAATAGTATTCAGTGCATTGAACAAAAAATGCGGATGGTATTGCGATTTTAAAAATTTCAGCTCGGTTTGCAGGTGATCATTGGTTACTTTTTCAAGCAACAGTCGGTTATCTACATAAGCCGTCATATATTTTCGCGCACGGGCTATTCCATAATAAACCACCGCATACAGCGCGGGAATGGTGCAAATATCGGCGAAATCGTTCATGTACAACTTCCCGTTAATGAAGATCACCCATGGGGTGAAGATCGCGTTCATGAGCACCAGGTTAGCGCCGATAATAATCGCCAATTCCCGGGCGATAGTGCTGTAGCGAAATTCCGGTGTCCAATACCGGTCGAAGTATTTGAACAGCCGCCCGAACATATAAACGCCCACGTAACCCACCATCATGCTCAACGCGAGCTCGATAACATTTTGCTGCCAGGAGCGTTCCCAAAAAGCCATGTGTATTTCCGTATCGTGCAGCACCCTCACGGTGAAGTAAATGATCAGGCCGTATAAGGGCGGGAAAATATATTTCGTGAAGAATTTCATTTTTTAATCCTTTTGGCCTCCCTTGTTGATATCTCTGCCCTTGGGTGAGAATTAATGAGGAGAATAGGTGCAATTTATGTTTTATTTTAATTCTTTATTTTATCACGGTGTTCTCTGTGCTTTCTCAGCGAATGCTGCGATTAATTTTTAATACGGAGAAGCTGTTTAAAAATGGGTTGAATTGACTCTTCATTGCCATTGACTTCAGTCAACGGGCAAAAATCAGTTATAGTAATGAGCTTTAGCCCAATCTTCTGACGTGTTTTGGCTAAAGCCATCGGTTTATTTGTCATTAGTCCGTCGGGCTAAAGCCGACGGCAATGAATTCATGATTTTTAAACAGTTGCTGAGCGCGCAGAGGCGCAAAAAGCACAGAGCGTTAAGCCGATAGCAGCACAGCCTGATTTTCCGGCTCCGGTTCCATCTGTTTCACCGGCTTTTCATCCGTCCTTGGTTTCATTCCAAACAGAAACCGCATCACATTGTAAGGCCGCACCAGCAGGTGATAAATGCCCATCGTTACAAAAAAGGTCATCCCAACAGTGAAAACATATTTGGAAAGAATATCATCCGGCAATTGTACGATGTAATAAACCAGCACCACAATCACCGTTTGATGAATGATATAGAAAGGATAGACAGCCTGATTTAGATAGTTAAGCGACCTTGCTTTTTTATTCAGGTATCTTTTCCCGTAACCAATAAGCCCGAATACCCATCCCCAGGTCGTAATCGGCCGCAGGGCGTTGCTGGCTATCAGCCAAAATCCATGCACGTCGGTCCGGTCCAGCGGTTCAAATTTATTCCAGCGCAAATAATCCACCAGCAGCAAGCCCAAAAAACCTATGGCCAGTGCAAAGCGGCGGTTGCACTCCAGGCTGTCCATCAGCGCGGGTTGAATAATACATATAAAGCCTGCCAGCACAAAAAACAGCCAGTATACAAAGTAGCACCAATCATGCACCAGGTCGTTAGTGGCGTGATGCGTCAGGGTTAATAATGCGTACCAGACGATAGATGGCAAAGCAATAAGGTAGACCAGTTTACCTTTGGCCAGCGTTTTCAGGCCCTCTTTAAATGCAGCGGCTTTGGGTGATGCCAGCCAGGCGAACACCGGCGCAAAAAACAAATCGTACAAAAACAAATAGGCAATAAACCACAAGTGATGCCAGCTGAAGCTGCCTTTGGGGTACGGCACAAAATTGAAAACGGTTTTATAAAAATCCCAGTAGCTGCCGGTATAGCCTTTGCTGAGGCGCTCCATATAGATCTGCGGGGGAACAACCACCAGCATGCCCACTACCAGCGGGATAAACAGCCGGCGCAAACGCAGGCCGATAAAGCTAAGGCTGCTGCGGTTCTTCATCATATAATAACTTACCGTGCCCGATATAAAAAACAGCAGCGGCATACGCCACAGGTGCATAAAAAGTACAAATTCCATAAACAGGTTGCTGGTTTCCTTATTTTTAATATGCCACCAGTCGTATGAATCGTACGGCATAGCGGAATGAAACAACAATACGCCGGCGATAGATAAAATTCTTAGCCAGTCGAGGTAGGTTTGACGTTGCGAGGTTTCCATAGTTTTGTTTTTTGATACAAATGAACCTCAACAATAAATTTCCGGAAAAATATTTTGACCAGTGGACGGTTTTTGGTGACGAGAAGCTAAAAGCTGAAAGACTAAAGCTGAAAGCTTTTTGTGTGATTTACTTTCTGCTTTTCGCTTTCCGCTTTTAGCTTTCTGCTTTTCGCTCCACCAGGGGCAGCTCAAAATAAAAGGTGGATCCTTTGCCTAACTCGCTGTCCACCCCGATCCGGCCCGAATGGCTATGGATAATCTCAGTGCATATATAAAGGCCCATGCCCAGGCCGCTGGTAAGGTATTTTTTATCTTCAACGCGGTAAAAACGCTCAAAAATGTGTTCTTTCCCCTCAGCGGATAAGCCGATACCGAAGTCAGTTACCGAAACCCTTACCCAATTTGACCTGCGTTCGGAATGGATGATCACTGTTTTATTTTGATGAGAATACTTTACAGCGTTGCTGATCATATTCATCAGCACCTGTTCCAGCCTTTCCGAATTACCATTTACCAAAAATTCGTTCCCGTCCCTGTTTTCAAAAGTATTATCCGGGTAAATGTGTTTAGCGTTTTCAATGGTTATCCTGATCAGATCGGATATGTTGATCACACTAAACGCATACTCCAGCTTTCCGGCCTTAATCTTGCTAACATCCAGCAAGTCGTTTATTAATGATTGTAATTTGCCTAACGCTTTATTAGCCTTTTCAACATATTGGATCACTTTTGGCGGAACTTCCTCTGTTTTTGTCGAAGTGATCAGCTGCAAATAGCCTTTCAAACTGGTTAGCGGCGTTTTAAGCTCATGGCTGGCTATACCAATAAATTCGTCGCGCTTCTCCATTTCCTTTTTTTGGTCCTCTATATCTGTGGCGGTACCCACCCAAAAAACAATCTCGCCTTCCTCATTTCTTAAGGGCAGAGCCCTGTTCAAATGCCAACGGTAGACGCCGTCTGATGCCCGTTTAAACCGGGTCTCCGTTTCAAACGTCTCCCCGCTTTGCATGGCCTTTAAAAATTTTTCAGTAGTAGGCGCCAAGTCGTCCGGGTGCATCACGCTTGTCCAGCCGCCGTTTCTGCTTTGCTCAAAATCAAGGCCGGTATAATCATACCATTGCTGGTTATAATAATCAGCCTCGCCATTCGGCAAATTGGTCCACGTCATTTGCGGAATGTTATTGGCGAGGTATTTAAAATGTTCCCTGCTTAAATAAAGCTCGCGTGTACGATCGCGCACGGTATCTTCCAGCTGATTATTCAATTGTTCTGTAGCCATGTGCGCCGCGGCGAGCTGCAAATTTTTTATTTTAAGCTGATTTTCGGCGTGCTTTAGTGTAGAAAGGTCAGTAAGGATGATACTAAGCGCCCGGCCTTCGTCAAGTTCGAGGGTATTGCACGATAAGAGGCAGCAAACCCGCTCTCCATTCGCCGTTACCAGCTCTATTTCTTCTTTACAGTCTGTCTGCCAGGCTATCTCAGCCATCGTCTCAAATTTCTTCGCGCCTTCGGTATGAATGAAAGTATTAAATGGCATGCCGATAACTTTCTCTAACGGCATGCCCATCATATCGGCAAACTTGGTGTTACTGTAAAGGATGAGCCCATCACTGTTAATTGTAACCGCGCCCTCGTTCATTTTTTCAATAACCATGCGGTAGGTTTGGTCGGCCGTTTTTAACGTGTATAGTTGATGACCATCGCCGCTGTTAACTACAAGGGCGTCAACCTGGCCGGTACGAATGGCATCGATGGCTTCAGTCGCCTCTTCCAGCTGTATTCTGAGTTCGTGATTTTGCGCCAGCAGTTCTTCGTATGTTAAACTTGCCTGTTCCATATTACGGCCCATCGGGTAAGTTAAATCCTTTAAGCATTTTTTGTTTGTCAGACATATCGCCGATCAGCCTGCGCTGCGGCAGGGGCGCCAGCTTTATCAGCATCGGTATAGCTATCACCTGGTCAGCCTGCGCTGCAAGGGGCCGTTGGTATATATCAATGATCTCCAGCTCATAATTATCCTTCAGGTGAGTTTCGCAAAACTCCTTCAAGTTAGTAATAGCCCGTGCCGAGTTTGGCGTGGCTCCCGTTACATATAAACGCAACCGGTACCCGCCATCACTTAGCTCGTCGTGTTCAAATGGCGAATTTGGTTGCTCTGTCATCATTAAATTTTAACTACAGGCCGAATGTCTAAACCTACCAACACCTTTTCCTCGTCTGAAAGATCGCCTATAATTTTACGTATCGGCTCCGGTACTTTGCGGACTAAGGTTGGTATAGCAAAAATCTGATCGCCTTCAGCCAGTTGGGGCTTCACCAGCAGATCGATCACTTCAATAACGTATTGTCCTTTTAAATGTTCTTCACAATAACGTTTAAGATTTGCCAAAGCGGTAGCCGACTTGGCTGTTTTACCGGCAACATATAGCCTTAACTCATATTTGGGGTCATTTGTTTCCATTATTTATTTCTCATTTCATTCAATACCGTTTACTCACCCGTGCGGCGCTTCAACAATTCCAGCCGGTTTTCCTCGGTTACTTTTTTTATTAATTCTTCTTCGGTATACGTTTTATTTAATTCTTCCTCCGCCGACTCAAACTCGCTTTGCAGGTTAGCTATTTTTGACTCCAGCACCTTTCGCTTGCGGTCCAGCTCGCGGTCTTTCATCGTGATCGAATTTTTATGCAGCACGGAGTTGGTAAGTTCCTGCAACCTTTGCGCCTCCCTGGCCGACCCTGTCAGGACACCTTGCGGTCCTAAATAAACATCCACCAGGTCAATACCTTTATCTGTGATGATAAACTCCCGCACCTGGTTGGAGTGGCTCATCCCTCTTGATTTCATAATGTACAGGCCGCGGTTACGCTCGCCATTATATTCTATATCGCGCACCATTATCCAGCTGTCTACCAATGACGATACCCCTTCGTCGGTTTGCTCGTTCACAATGGTATTTAACGATAAAGCGGTAAACATCACGGTGATCTGCTCGTCCAGCAAAAAGTCGATGAGGCGGGTAAGCATCGACTTCACGTCCCTTACCGAGCCGACCGTGATGAGGTTGGTGATTGGGTCAAAAACCACCACTTTCGGCGCAAATTGTTTAATCATTTTATGCATCGCCACCAGGTGTTGCTCCAAACCGTACATTGAGGGCCTTGATGCATGAAATTTCAACAGACCGCTGTTCACAAATTTTTGAAGATCCATATCGATGGATCTCATGTTGCGGACGATTTGGTTGGGCGATTCTTCGAACGCGAAATACAGGCACCTTTCGCCCTGCCTGCATGTTTCGGCGGCAAAGCAGGATGCAATACTGGTTTTACCGGTGCCTGCTGTACCCGATACCAGGATACTGCTTCCCTTATAGAATCCCCTACCGCCAAGCATCCGGTCCAGCGCCGGAATACCTGACGATATTCGTTCGGGCGAAGCTTCCTTATTCAATTTCAAGGCGGTAACCGGCAATACTGAAATGCCATCCTCATCGATCATAAAAGGGTACTCGTTGGTACCGTGAGTCGAGCCGCGGTATTTAATTACCCGCAGCCGGCGTGTAGATATTTGGTCGGTTACACGGTGGTCGAGCAGGATAACACAATCCGACACGTATTCTTCAAGCCCCTGCCTGGTTAAGCCAGAGCCTTCTCCGCGCTCACCGGTGATCACCGCGGTAAGTCCCCTGGTTTTCAACCATTGAAACAGCCTTCGCAGTTCGGCCCGCAGGATGGCCTGATTGGTAAGGCCTGCGAAAAGATTTTCTATCGTATCCAGTACTATACGTTTCGCGCCTATACTATCGATGGCGTGGCCAATGCGGATAAATAAGCCATCCAGGTCATATTCCCCTGTTTCCTCAATTTCACTGCGGTCGATATGTACATAATCAATCTTGATCCATTTTTCCTTTTGCAGCTCATTAAGGTCGAAACCGAGTGAAGCCACATTCATGGCCAGCTCATCAGCTTTCTCTTCAAAGGCTACAAAAACCCCCGGCTCATTATAATCAAGCGCACCTTTCACAATAAATTCGACGGCAAACAATGTTTTGCCACAACCTGCTTCGCCGCAGATCAGCGTGGGCCGGCCTGTCGGCAGGCCGCCGGCGGTGAGCTCATCCAGGCCAGATATGCCAGTTGGCGTTTTAGGCAGTTGCCCGGCGGCTTCTTGTTGTTTTTCTTTATTAATTTCTTTACTCATGGGGTGATAAAGCAATTAAGTCAATATTCATTTAGCGTTATAAACTACCCTTGGGTTATTCAGGGATATAACCCCGGGGATATTAATTTTAAAACCTAATAATAAAAATCGGGCTAAATTGTTTTTTCAGGCCGGAGATTTTAAAGAAAATGTTACAAAAAAACTGAAAGAGTATCAGCGGATTAGCCCACCATACAGGGTCTAAAAAATAAATAGAGCGGAATAGAATTAACCCATGATTTTTTGTTAAAATCGTGGGTTAAAAAAATTGTGAAATGATTAGCAGAATTAACTAATATTAAAAAGTATTAGAATTTATAGGTCAGTCCGGCGCCAAAAATTTGCCGTACCTGCAGCACCGAATGATTGGATACGACCCCATTTGCAGTGATCGGAATTTGGGCATTGGAATCATTAACCAGCTCCACACCAGCATTAACGGTTACCAGTTTATTTACCCTCATAAAAATATTAGCGGCATAATCTGCATAAATGTTACCCGGCTGCTTAAGGTAGTTGGAATACAACTTCAGTATGTTTTCAAATGCAATGTTTTTGTCGAGATTAACTTTGTAATAGGCGTCAAGCGAAGCGCCAAACTCATAAAGGGTATGTTCGCCGGGCGTGACGCCGTAAGCGCCGGCGGCCGCCAGCGAATCATTTTGCACAATAGTTATCCGTGAGGCAATTGGCGAAAAATTTATCCTGAAATTATCTGACTGCTTAAAAGCAAAGCCGGGGCCGAACGTCAAATACGCCGGAGCAAAAAAGGCTGACAACAGGGTTTTATTATTGTTAGCATCGTACGAATAGCCATTTGTAAACTGTGTTTGAAAGTTAACATAAAAGGTGTAAAGCCAGTATTTAGCGGCCTTATAGCCCAACAGGCTGTTTAAGATCAGCCGGTCGTCGTTCTTACGCCAGCCCAAGCCGGTTTGATCGCTCAGCCCGTAGCCAACAATTGCTTTATTGTCCCAGCTCCAATCGGCTTTTTTATAATCGAAATCATAATCAAACACCACGTTGCCCGCAAAAGCGTTCACCCCGCCCGCGGCCCAGTTTGAAAATGAGCTTTGAGCTATCAATACGGTGTTTTGGCCATGGATGGTCCAAATTTTTGTCGTATCAGGTTTTGCGGCAGTTTGCGAAAATGCTGCTAAGGATAGGCATAAAAAGCAAAGGATAAGTAAAAGATGTTTCATTGTAAGCAGTTTAAATGATCAGCGTCAAAAGTAGGAATTTTTCTTTTGGTTTGTTCCTTACCCGGCCGTTGTGACCAGCAGGTCAAATTATGAATAGACCATTCCCACCTTTAGAACTCGTTACAACTTCTACAACTCGTTACAACTTCTACAACCTTTACAACTCTTGGCAACTCCTCCATAACGCCCCAATACCACCGTATGTATATCAAATAACGCAGTTGGTGTAAAATACTACCGGATTTGTTTTTCAATAGTTACATTTATTAGCGCATCAGGCAAGTGCATCCCAAAACCAATTATAAACCTATATTCATGATACGAACAAACTTTTTTACAAAGAAGGCCGAAGTAACTCCCGAAAACCTGGGTGAAGCGATACAACAGGCCATCGAGATAGAGATAGCGACTATCCCGGTTTACCTTTTTACTTATTATACCATTAACCGCGTACCCGACCAGGATTCCATCAGCGGCTCCATCGTGCAGGAATTAACGAGGGCAGGAAAATCGCTGTCCGAAGCGAGCAAGATTGCCCTCGACCTTTCTGCCGATATTATGGTTTACGCCAACAAGGCCGGCGCCCTGATCATGAGTGTGGCTATCGAGGAGATGCTGCACATGGCTTTGTCGTCAAACCTGAAGCAGGCGCTGGCGGGCTTGCCCGAGCTGGCCGGCAAATCGCCAAGCGTTTGGCCTGCCTTTCTGCCTGGCCATATACCTCCGTTCCCGATAAACAGGAATAAATTTTCGCAAGATCAGTTATATACATTTCTGCAAATCGAAAGCCCCAAGGCATTAACCGTCCCAAAACTACAGGCCGCACCCCTGCCTTATGAAACCATCGGTTTATTTTATCAAATGATAAAAGATTGCATTACCAACAACGACCTGTACTATAATACCCGTGCGCCGCAGCTGGTACCCGGAAAGGGCTATTATGCACAGAACAATATCGATACCGTTTATTACGATAAAAATCATAAGCCGCATTTTGCCAATGCACCCGACAGCGGCGACCTGCTTTGCGTCGGTGACCGCGAATCGGCGTTGCACGCTATCGACTGTATTGTTGAGCAGGGTGAAGGTTTTCCCGGAGCCCCTGGTTTTGTTGACGGCAAGGTAGATTGCAGCAAAGTTGTGCCGGATGACTTTGATGATCCTTCGGAAAAGGAGCTTTCTCACTTTGAGAAGTTTGCCAGGATATATTGCATGTACAGTGCCCTGTCCGAAAAATTCAAGGAAAATGGGATAGATACCGATATCAGCACCTACTTTGTGGTGAACGTCCAAAAAAATCCGTCAACGGTAAACTACCCGCCAAATATTGCGCCGGTTTCCGATTTGCTGAACGCCGTATACACTTACCTGTTCATCATGGTAGAAAATTGCTACGTAAAATCAACCAGCACACAGTACGAGATATTTATGTTCGGCATTCATAAGTCGATGATCTTTATCCTGAATTCTATTTGCGGCGATATTATGAAGCTGACCTATGAGTTTGAAGGTACGACGTATGCCGCTGCGCCCACCTTTGAAGATTATCCTTTTGGATTGGTATCCAGTCCGAAAACGCAGCTGATCGAGTTATTCAATATTGCGGTAAAGGTTTACCCTGTGATCAATTACCTTGGGCAAAGGATAAGCGACCTGCCCGATGTACCGTTACAAGTGCACAACATGCTGAATAATTCGGGGGGTTATACTACCATTAAACCAAATCCTTGTACCTGTTAACCATAAACTAAAGCCAATGTCAATCATCAACTATAGCCCCAAATTATCATTATGTGGTGGCCCCGCACCAACCCCTACACCCGCACCGGTTCCGCCAAGCGCGGCCGCAAGCCCAAATCCTTCGCTGGAACTACATGTTTGTATGGGCCTGAATGCCTGTAAAGGACATGACCGGACAGGATCAAATACCTGCGCCGGAATGGGTTTCTGCGCTACTGCCGAACAGCACAATTGTCAAACGTTAAACAATTGCCGGGGCCAGGGTGGCTGCGGCTTGTACGGCGATGCAGCGCAACAATTAACCCCCGGGAATAATGACTGCGCCTGGCAGGGAAGCTGCGCCGTACCGATACAAGCCGAGCGTTTTAGCACCCTGGGCGAGAATGCCGGTAAAAGTGTCTGGCTGCAGGCACGTAAGGTATTTGAAGAACGGATGACCAAAGCCAACAGGAGCTTTGGCCCCTCGCCGATGGAATGCGGCCCGCCCGAAAACTGGCTTACCTCCGTGCTGGGCAGTTACGATTCATGCGGCAACAGCGGCGACAAGCGTTGTTCATTCGGTTTTAATGATCCTGAAAAGCACGCGAAGGAGTTGTGTAAAGGAAAAGAGGAGTAGTTGATTGTGTTATATTGGGGTTTGACAAATTCAAAATTTGTCAAATGGTATATTTGTTATCTAAACCTTAGGCATTATTGCGTTTATCCTGATTGAAGGCAAGCAATTGGATAAACTGAACGCCATAATTATTTTAGCCATGAATGAGACCAAATATTCATACGCCGCCATGGCGGAATCGATGCCCAACCCCGGACTGGGCCTGGGTTTACGGAGCAAACATTTCGATTATATCCTGCAAAATAACCCCGAAGTGGATTGGTTTGAGGTGATCTCGGAAAATTTTATGGATTCAGGCGGCAGGCCGAGGCACGTTTTACGGCAGATTGCGGAGCGCTATCCCGTTGTGATGCATGGTGTATCGCTTTCGATCGGCAGTACCGACCCTATAAACCTGGACTACCTGCGCAAGCTGAAACAACTGGCCGAAGAAATAAATCCGCTGTGGATAAGCGACCACTTATGCTGGACCGGCGTTAACGGCCTTAACACCCATGACCTTTTGCCGGTGGTTTTAAATGATGCATCGCTGAAACACATTTGCGAACGGATTGGCATTATACAGGATATTTTACAGCGCCCGGTTGTTTTTGAAAACCCGAGCACCTATCTCACCTTTAAGCAATCCACCATACCCGAATGGGAGTTTTTGCGGTTTATGACCGAAGAAACAGGCTGCGCCTTATTGCTTGATGTAAACAATGTGTTTGTGTCGAGTTTTAATAATGATTTCGACCCGATATTGTATATCCACCAATTGCCGCATGACCGCATCGTACAAATGCATATTGCCGGCCACCAGCATTGCGGGGACTATATAATCGATACGCACGACAGGAAGGTAGTTCAGGATGTTTGGAAATTATTCGCATTAGCCTGGAAAATGACAGGCGGCGTGGCCACATTGCTGGAATGGGATAGCAATATTCCCGATTTTGAAGGCTACCATGCCGAACTTTTAAAAGCGAAGCAATACATGAACCGCATCCCGCTTTACGGCAATGACGCCGAAGAACCAGAATACGCAGGGGTGCCAGTCTCTAACCCGGTTGACTTTTTGGTAAGTAACGTTTGGATGGATAGGTAATACTGTAGTTGATTCGGCTATAAACCTTAACTTAGTCAATTCAATCTATCCAAAAAAGTGCGACCGGACGATTTCTCTCTTATAGAGCTGCAAAATTGGATGCAGGGCATGCTGGTGCACAATGTGCCGGTAACTGATGGCAATGTCGTGGCCGAAGATATTGTTAATGCATCCAAACGATTAGGTGCGGTACGCCACTTGAATATTTATCGCCAAAGCTATATCGCACGGCTAAGGGCCTGTATGCAAAGCCAGTTCAGCGCACTGGCCTATGCCCTTGGCGACGAGCTATTCCAGGCCTTTGCCGACCAATACCTGGATTCATGTCCCTCAGAAAGCTATACGCTAAATACACTTGGTGAAAAATTCCCGGCATTTTTACAGCAAACACGGCCTGATGCCAACGAGGAGCAAAAAGAAAGCTGGCCCGATTTCATGATCGAATTAGCTGAGTTCGAGTACGCCTTATCAGCAATTTTTGACGAGAAGGTTGTTGAAAGCGGGAACTTTGCGACTGATGACACCTCAGATGAATCCTTAAAAATCACCCCGCTTATCCGACTGTTCCATCATCATTTCCCCATCTGCAATTATTATCTTGAATTCAGCCAGGACAAAAAGCCGGAGTTGCCTTTCCCCGAAGCAAGCTTTTGCGCGGTTACCCGGCGCGACTATAAACTGGGCCTGTTTAACATTCGCGAAGCACAATATTACTTCCTGCAAAGCATGCAGCAGGGCCATTCCGTCTCCGGCGCAAAGGATGAACTGACAAAAAATTTCCATTCAGACCGCGATGACCTTGAGGCCATCTGGCCCAAATGGAAAAAGAATTTTATTGCATCAGGTTTTTTAATATTTTGAACCGGATTATTTTATCCGGTCCTGCACCTTTTTTGCCATCGCCAAATGATCCTGGATTTTAGGCAATGTTTCGGCGGCAAATACTTTGGTGTCGCCATCGCCTAAATTTTTGTAGGCATCTTTATAATCATCCACGGCACTTTTGTGCCCGTCAACAATCGCGTTGATGTACTTTTTGTCAAAGTCGGGACCGCTTAATTTACCCATATCCTGCAAATCTTTTTGGTGATCGGCATCCAGAGCAGCAGGCAAAACAAAATTGGCGCTCGCGGCGATCGCGCTGATCTTTGCGTTGATGGCAGTGTGGGCGGGCACCAATGCCGCGGCAAGGCTTTTTACATCGGCATCAAGCCCGTTTGTGGCTGCCAATTGCGATAGTTGTATCTCATACATCCCGGCTTCATAACTTTTAACTAAAAACTTTGATGCATCCTCGCTTAATTTTTTATTCGCATTTATGGAAGAATCAGCATGGCCTGCCTGCGCTTTGGCAGCAGAATCTGTTTTGGCGATCCCTTGTTTGTTGGCAGAATCGGCCACTGCGGAACTATCTTTTGAACCGGAATGACACCCGGCTATGCTTGCTAAGGCGATAATAACCGGAAAAGCTACACGCTTTAAAACTTGTGTTTTCATGGTAAGTAAAATATTGATTTATAATTGTTTACACATAGCAAACAACAAAATCACCTTCAATGTTTCACTATTGCCCTTTTAGTTTTGCATCGGGCTGATTGAAATTTACTTGCCGATGGTAAAAAACATTGCTATAGCCGCGCCACCCATAGCAATAAAAGTAACCCAAAGGATGGTTTTAGATAGGATCCCGCTGGTAAACTCGCCCATTATATTGGGATTTGACGATATCTTCGCGATCAAAAACAATAGCGGAACAGCTGCAACACCATTCAGCACGGCCGAATAAACCAATGCCTTCACCGGGTCAACGCCAATGAAATTTAAAAGCAAGCCAACTAACGTTGCTGCAATAATGATCCCATAAAAACCCTTTGCTTTCCTGAATTTCAAATTCAAGCTTGCTTTCCAGTTAAAAGCTTCAGAAACGGAATAGGCGGCTGAACCGGATAAAACCGGTATGGCCAGTAAGCCCAAACCGATGATACCAATAGAAAATATCAGTTTTGAAAGAAAGCCGGCATTTGGAAAGCTGTGTACCAATGGTTCAATGGCCTTTGCTGCGTCGGCCGCGGTTTTAACATCGTGCACACCGCTGTTATGTAGCACCGTAGCGCCCACTACAATGATGCTCCATGTAGCAAATTCCGAAAAGATCATTCCAAATGTATTGTCAGTCCGCATTTTGCGCACGCTTATCCAGCTGATCAGTGGTTTGTCCTTTTTTACCAGTAAATTTTTTTCCTTGTCTTCCTCCACTTCCTGCGATGCTTCCCAAAAAAACATGTAGGGCGAAATAGTAGTGCCCAAAACGCCGGTTATGATGAAAAGAAAAGCAAACGAAAATTCAAAATGCGGAACAACCGTGGCTTTTAAAATGGTTCCCCATGGTTGTTTCACAATAAAAAGCGTTATAGGATAAGCCAAAAGCGTTATGGCCAGCCACTTTAATATCTTGGAATAAACCTTATAATTGGTAAATACTTCGAGCAGCAGTATGATAGTGGTAAACAGCAAGGTCAGCAATATAAAAGGCGCAGGGACCAATAATTGTGCTGCCGATGCCATTGCGCCAAGGTCGGCGCCTATATTAATGGTGTTTGCTATAACTACGAGCCCAACCACCATGTATAAAACCCAGGGTTTGTAACAGCCCTTTACTATGGTGGTTATGCCCTTCCCGGTAACCAGGCCTATCCTGGCACAGGCTTCCTGTACGCCTGTCATCAGGGGCAGCATCCAAAGGGCGGTCCAAAGTTGCCCGTATCCGAACTGGGCACCCGTTTGCGAATAGGTGGCAATGCCTGATGGGTCGTCGTCAGCGGCGCCTGTAACCAGGCCGGGGCCAAGTACCCGCCAGAAACCTTTTATTTTGGCGGCCACCTCAGTTTTTTTGTCCATGTAATTTGGTTTGGTTGAAGTTAACGTGTTTATCCGGTTGTTCCATTAAATAGTTTGACTTTATCGGAAACAACAATTTACATTTAAGGTTTTTAAACAAAGAATTATTAATTGTCCAAAATCGTCGAAACGCCAGCACACAAAAAGGAAAAGGCGGGGTTGATATACAAAGGTAAAGCGGCTAAACCCGACCAAAATTTATGGTGAACATTTCAACATATAAATTCGTATATTTAACTTAGGCGCAATAAGCTATTATCCATGAATTACGGCCATATTCCCGTTTTAACCGAGGATCTTTTCCAGATCATATTCGAAAAATCGCCGGGATCACTATTGGTCAAAGCTGATAAGCCTCATTTCACGATTGTGGCTGCGAGCGATACTTACCTTTCCATCACCTCCAGTAAACGGGAAGAAATAGTAGGCAGGGGCTTTTTCGACGTTTTCCCGGATGATAAAGATTTTGACGATGCGACCAACGCCCGCAATGTGTTCACCAGGGTTATTGAAACGGGGCAAAAAATTGAAGTCCCCACTTATCGGTATGATGTATTTAATGCCGAAACCCAAAGGTTCGAAGCGCGTTATTGGTCATGCTGCAACACGCCGATCTCCGATGGCACAAATGAGATTGCCTATATTCTGAATACAGTGGTCGACATTACCGGCGAAGTAAAGGCTAAACAGGCAGCCATTGAAAACGAGGACCGTTTGCGCATTGCTGCCGAGGCCGCCGCTTTTGGTACGTGGGAACTACAGATAGCGGATCAGCGTTTTATCTATTCGCCCAGGGTCGCCGAAATATTTGGTCACCCGCATGATGCTGAGCTTACACTTGCCGACGTACGAGCCCAGGTTAATCGCGATGATATGCAAAACATAGTGGAAAAGGCATACCAGGACGCTGTTTTAACCGGTAAATATTTGTACGAGGTAAGGATTTACTGGACAGATGGATCATTGCACTGGATCAGAACCCAGGGCATTGTAATATACGACGATAAAAAGCAACCTTCGTCGATACTCGGAACGATGCTCGACATCACTGAAAGCAAGGGTGACGAGATCAGGAAAAATGATTTCATTGCAATGGCCAGCCACGAATTAAAAACCCCGCTAACTTCGTTAAAGGCTTATATTCAGTTGCTGTCAAAAAAGCTGGTGGGTTCGGGGGATAGTTTTGTTGACAACGCGCTTTCAAGCGCTAACTACCAGGTAAACCGGATGACTGATCTGATCCATGGCTTTCTCGATCTTTCAAAGCTCGAACCCGGCAAGCTGAAATTAAAAATACAGGAATTTGATATCAACAAACTGATAGGGGATAGTATTACCGAGATGAAACCCTCAGGAGCTTACCATAAGATATCGTTTGCCCCGGAAGATAAGTTAACCGTTGCCGCCGATAAGGAAAAAATAAGCCAGGTGATCGGTAATTTTTTGAGTAATGCCGTAAAATATTCGGCCAAAGGGACCAACATATGGGTCAGTTGTAAAAAAAGAGACGGTTTTGTTGAGGTGACCGTTATGGATGAAGGCATAGGTATCAAGGCTAAAGACCAGGAAAAGCTGTTTCAACGGTTCTACCGCGTTGAAAATGAAAGGATGAAAAACATCTCGGGTTTTGGTATCGGCCTGTACCTCTCAAGCGAGATCATTCAAAGGCACAAAGGAAAAATCGGCGTGCAAAGCGAGGAAAATAAAGGCTCAACCTTTTATTTTAGTCTCCCTTTAAGCTCCTGAACCAGCAATTATTATCAAATTTAACGTCGAAAATATGGTCTATTATACACAACTTATTTTTATTAAAGCCGGCCAGGAGTCTGTTTTCCACGCCTTTGAGGACAATGTACTGCCTTTGTTGAATAACCACAACGGTGAATTGATCTATCGCGTCAGGCCGCCAAAAGAGAGCTTTATTGCAAGCACACAGGAATTACCCTATGAAATTCACCTCGTAGCCTTTGATACCCTCGGGGATTTTGAACATTATAAAAATGATCCGCAACGCGTTGCTTTTCTTGATATGAAAAACAGCTCTGTTGAAAAGATCATTTTAATAGAAGGAAAGCAGCTTTAAACCTGTAGTTCTGCGTGGGCAGCGTCCGTCCATGAAGTTGCCGGGCGGTCTGCAGGATAACCGTTTTTGGTTCGATAGGCTTTCCGTGCTGCCGTAAAGTCCCACCAGTTTTTGTTGGTGTTACCATGCCGGGCGTAGTCAACAGCCAGCCAAAACTGGTCCTCGACGCAAGGGTCTGTCCAAAAACCCTGCTTGCGTTCCCGTTCGTCAAGCAAACCGGGCCCGTCCTTATCTAACAGGTCACCAATGGAATAACAGCCTAATGAGATCAGGTCGTGAGCAAATTTAGGCCCGATGGATGGAATGGCCTGAAACGCAATCAGTGCCGCCACCTCCTTTGCCCTGTCGGCATCTGAATTCAACAACACAGCAAGCTCATCGGCCGCAAAGTCTTTCAACCTGGCTTGATTCAATCCGTTTTTCTTCAGCGAAAGCTTTTCACTGTCAGACAAATTGAGTTTTATCGTTTTCATCACTTAAAATTAATTAAAACCCGGAGACTTACGAAGGTTCAAAGCGGCGGAGCCAACAACGAGGCTTTTAAAAATAAATAACACCGAGTTAAACTTCGCAAGTCACTGGTTATTAGGCTTCAATTTTATTACATCATACTTTGTTCGTCTGCGCTTGGGCCGTAGCTGCCTGGTATTGGGATATCCAGCAAGCGCAGGTAAACGCCCATCTGTGCCCGGTGATGAACGGTTTGGCAAAAGGCTACCCTTACCAATTCGTACTTGTTCATTACCTGGAATATTTGGTCGCCGTTCCGCAGGGTCCAGCTGGGCAGCAGGTCGGCTTCTGTGGCATTTTTCAGTGAGCTCATGCCATCTTCATAACAGCGCTCAAAGTAGGCTAACAGCTCGTCGGTGTTGTTAATGTCCTCTACTTTATAGTCTCCCTTGGCAAAATCAAGCTCGGTTGTAGTGAAGGCCAGCTTAACCCAGTTCGGCAATTCGGCGATGTGGGTGGCCAGGCGTTTAACGGTCATGCTTTTTTCGTGCGGCTGCCAATCATATTTGTCATCAGGTACGCGCGCAAGCATTTTGCGTGTAGTTTGAGCTTCCTGCTCCATTTCTTTTACTAACATTGGGATGATATCCATGGCTTTGTTTTTTTGATTTGTTAATCAAAGTAAACAAGCGCCAGTGACAGCCCTATGTCAGCAGGAATACGCCGTTTGGAAAAAAAATAAAATTTATTCGAAAATGAGGCGGAGTGGCCGAATATCACAGATCAGTTAACCGGGTATGCACCCTTCTGACGTAATTGCGGATATCAAGCACTATCCCGGCAAAAATGTAAAACACCAGCGGGAAGCCTACCGCCAGGAACGAAGAGTAAATAAAAAAAAGCCTGATCTTGTTGATCGAAATATTGAACTTCTCACCCAGGTAGGTGCAAACACCAAATGAATACCGCTCAAAAAATGTGATGATCCTCTGCAACATATTATCCCAACTTTAAAATCTTATTACCAACGCCGCATTGAAGGCACTTTTTATAGTTACAATAGTTATTTTTTAACTCAAGTAAAGCCTGCGATTCAAACGCAGTTTTAATTTTAACCCCTAAGTTAGCAAAATCTGTTACAATCTTGTTAGTCTCATGCGGTAAATTTTCCAGCAATTGCAAACTCCTGTTAATATAATGCTGAATTTGGTTGTGCTTACCATAACTGAATAAAAATAGTGCCAACGTATTCAGCAATAAAATATTAACTGATTCCGCGCCTAAATTTTTTGCAGCAGGCGCTGATTCCGCGTCGAAACGATAATGATTTTCCCAATAAGGGTTAACTTTTATCTCGGTAAAAAGGTTTTGGAGCATTTTTACATCTTTTATCTCCAATATTTTTGAGAACAGGTGATTTGAGCGAACGATCAGCCCTGCAAACTGGGCAAGCCTGATGGTGGGGAAATTGGCGGGCCGAAGGCGCATAAACTTCCACAAATGGTTTTCAACGGGCGAGAGCTTATATTTCTTTTTCAGAAATTCGTATTCGGTTTTTAATTTCCGCGGATATTCATCGGCAAATTCCTTATCTAAAAACCCGGCCTGGCCGAATATGAGCGCCTCGATCTGCAGCGAATTATTTTTGTGTTTTGCCAGGATATTTTGCGGCAGTGATTTAGCCAGCAGCTCAAACGGCACCGAATTGGTTTTAAAACCAAAATTTGCAGCTAAAAACTGGTAAAATGTTTCCTCCCAATCTCCGCGGTTCAGGTTGAGCGCGGAAATAACCGCTGCCGACTTCTTTTCCATCCGTTCAACCAAAACGCGGGTAAGCCAGTTATAAAGGGTAAGGCCGTCCACTGAACCTATGCTTGCCTCGCATGGAATAACTGTTTGATTGCCAAAGATCAATTTATGATAACGGCCATATAATTCATCCGGGATCCGGTTTTGCAATTCCAGCGTTGGCACTCTTCGGCCAGTGGGCAATATCAGCGGCACATCATCTTTGTAAACTACATGAAGGATAACATTTTCATAAGCATTATCCGTAGTGTGGCCATGCTTTTTCCAATCTGATGAAGATAGATGCACCTCAACGTTACCAGCCCATGTGGTGGCGCCAACTCTGATCCTTGCATTTTGAAAATCCGGCCCGGAGTCGGAATTGTGCATACCGGCCGAATATATTTCCAGCTCTTCACCGTCAGTGGTCTTTAAGTGCGCGCGTTCAAAAAGACGGAATTTCCAAATATAGTGAAGGAAGTCCTCGGGAAAAAGCATAGACTGTTTTAGTTTGATGAGCTTGTCCCGATAAAACTAACATTTTTCTTTAAAACTTCTCCGCCCGTATTTTAGATCCTTTTTATATTTCGGCATTTATATTTTAATTTACAGCAAACAGCGAAATGTTGGCCAAATTTGAAAATGAGATATCTGTCTTAACACGAAGGAGTACTACTGTGGGTATTGAAGAGTTTTTATTAGATCACGCTAAAAGAAAGGCATTGAGCAAGGCATGAAGGAAGCCGCGTTAAAGTGAAGCAAAATGGCCTGATATCAATCTTATCGCAAGTAGTACCGGCCTGCCGATAAAAGAAATTGAAAAACTATCTTAAGCGTGTCGCGATAATTAAAGAATAGTTATAAGCTCGGCAAAAGTACTTATCGTGGCCACCGGCCCCATCTCAACTTTTCCAAAGCCATAATCGGCAAAAATAAATGGAACGCCTGCCTTTGTTGCCGAATCGTAGTCACCTTTCGTGTCGCCCACGTATACCGGAGCTTTTAATTGATAGTCATTTACAATGTCTTTAATGTTTTCGGCTTTAGGGTTTCCTTTTGTCCCATAACATTGGTGGCCGGAAAAATAGTGTCCGACATTGCTTAATTTCAAAAACACTTCGATGTACCCACTCTGGCAATTGCTTACAATAAAAAGCCTGTACCGGGCGGCCAGGTAGCTCAGCGTTTCATCTAATGATGGATAAAGCTCCCCTCCTTTTGTATGTAAAGTTGCCAATTCGCTTTTGGCGCAAAGATTCATCAATTCGGTGCGTTTTTCTATATCGAGGTATGCAAAAAGGGTATCGAATATCACATTATATGCCAGGCCGGTTATCGACCTTATCTTCTCGCGTGTCATTACCTCGTCTACATAGTCAACCTTAGCAATTGCTTCCTGCCATGCAATAGCAACATTGCCGGTGCTATCCCAAAGCGTACCGTCGAGATCAAAAATAATACCGTCGAATTTATTTTTTAATGAGTTGCTCATATAGTTATACAGCGGCAAAAATAGCGGTTTTTAAGTAACTGGAGACAAAATTTCGGCCAGAGACTAAAGTGCGGAGATAGTAGTTTTTTTTAAAACCAAATCGGCTGGGCAGCGTTAAATTTATGCTAGGAAAAAATACGTAAAACTACGTATACAAAAATCGTAAAAAACGCAGCCACTTGTTATTAATTTTTTTTACATTTGGCTAAAATATTGCTTTTAAAGCATTTTTCGCGTTTCACTACCTATAAAACGCTGCTATGAAACAACTTATACTTTATTTCTTGTTTTTTGTTTGTGCTGCTTTTATACTGATACAGTGTGCCCGGTACTTTCCAAGCAGTGAAAAAATTCAAATCGGACATTCACGGTCAGGAAAGACTGGTACCCAATTGCAAAATAAAAGCCCCAACGCGCAGTCGCGAAACTCAACCAATGTAAGACGTCCTTTATCGTCTTTGGTAAAACCGCCTTTTAATCTATATTTTACAGGGCGTGCGTTTCCATTAAATATGGTTGAATACATTAACCACTACCAGTTTTTGAGCTATCAGTATTGGCGGATCAACGAAAACAAAATTGCAACCTGGCAACTCTTTTACAATCCTTATACCAGTTTTTCGCTGACTGGCTTGTTTAACAAACGCGACAGCGGTTTGGTTGCAAACAACCCTTTTGTGGGAAGCAGATAAAATCCGTCCGCGCCAAATCTGCTTCTTAATACTTAATTGTGTGCAGGCCGATCATAAATATCGCCATTACAGGAACTGCAAGGATTAAAAATACCCGCCCCATTTGGATACTGTTTGCGTTACCCTCAACAAATACATTGTAAAGGTCTGCCTTAAATGTGTTTAGCTTGTGATACATGACGTTTAAATCTTAATTTATCAATAATTTATCAGGAAAATATAATTTATCAAATTATGTGGTCTTTTACGGAAGGTGATTGTAAAGGTTACATTTCCTGCAAAAAAGTTTCCCGGCACTAAAAAAATAAGCCGGGTATTAGCTTAATAGTCAACACCCGGCGTTGGAAAATTAAAAGCGAATTAGGGAAATTAGCCGCTAAACGTTATATTTTTCAGCTCGCTATCGATCCTTACGGCTCATGTGAATTCCGTGGAAATTGTTATCGTCATTGCCATAGGAAAAATTGCCGAGGGCGAAATGATTGTATTTAGTCTTGTATTTTTGATACACCGATTCTGGTTGCTTCACGCCATTCACTGTCATTTCGTCGGCATTTAGTGTTATTTCCCGAACACTTTTCTCATCGGGCACAATTTTATCGTTCACCAGGTCATCTAATATAGCCATGATCATTTTTTGGTCTTCTTCCGCCTGCGCCTGGTCGCGTTTAGCTTGTTCCTGGTCAAGCTTGGCCTGATCTTGATCACGTGCGGCCTGTTCCTGGTCCTTTTGCGCCTGCTGCTGATCTTTCTGCGCTCGCTCCTGGTCGCGTTTGGCTTGTACCTGATCTTCCGCTGCCTGCTTCATGTCCCTGGCCGCTAGTTCCTGGTCGCGCCTGGCTTGTACCTGGTCACGCGATGCCTGCTGCTGGTCTATCCTGGCTTGCGCCTGGTCGCGCTTCGCTTGTGCCCGGTCCTTCCTTATCTGTTCACGGATGGCGGCTATTACCTTACTGTATTTATTCCATTCGGTTGCAGGCACTTTTTCCCCATCCACATAAAGCTCAGTCATTTTGTCGTTCACAAGTTCCACCTTGTAAACTTTATCGTTCCAATCGGTTTGCAGCCGTTCAACCTGTTTGCCGTCGCGGTTGCTTACCTGGTCGTAACTGTTGTGCCTGCCGGCATCAATCGCCGATTTTTCCGAAACGCTTGTTTGCGCATTTGCGGCAAACCTGGTCAGCACTGCCGTTATAAGCACTATGCCAACCTTAATGTAATTTGTTTTCATTTTTTTGTTTGATTTTGAGGGCAAGCTCGGGCAGCATTGTCGTCTGCCTTCACTTGCGGGGTTTATTAATAAACTCTATTAAAATTATTAATGTATGTTTTTTGCCTTTGGAATATTGTACTACGGGCCGTTGATTTTTTTAAGCATTCTAATGGCGTCCTCGTTTTGCGGATCCAGCTTCAGCGAAGTTTTAAAGTCTTCTTCTGCCTGCTGCCGGTCGCCCTGCTTAAGGTATGCTTCGCCAAGGCTCTCGTAGGTATTTGACGACTTGGGATAGGCCATCACATTCAATTTAAAAACCGCGATCGCCTCGGTTAATTTATTGATCGACCAAAGCTTATACCCCAGCAGGTTCAACTCCTGCTCATCAAAGTTGTACGCTGTCTGATTTTTTCGTTTGCAGATATTATAAAATGATATGGCAGAATCTATTCCTTTTTTGTTGACGATATCAAACATTTGAACTGCGACCGACATCCTCGGGAGTACATAGGGCTTGTTTTCGAGGATATTGGCAATCGCGTGGCTGATTTCCGTGCGTGGCGAATTTTCAATGTTTGTTAAAATGATGATGGAAATATGTTTTTTTAAGTTCCGCCCGATATAGGTGCGAAAGCCGCCCGAGCCGCCCGTATGATAAGCAACCGGGTCATTATTTTCGATTTTCAGCATCCAGCCAAATCCATAAGGAGCAGTTGTTCCATTATTTAGCACTGCCGGGCTAAACGCCTCGTGAAGCGCCGCCTGACTGATCAACTGATCACCGTACAAGGCTACGTCCCATCTGTCCAGGTCGTCAACAGTGGAACAAATGCCACCATCTCCGACCGTAAAGCCCATGTTATCGCTGACCTCCCCAAACTTTCCGTAACCTGTAGCTCTTGATTTATGAGCCGTTGACGAGTCCAGAATGAAGGATCTCTTCATGCCAAGCGGTGTGAAAATGTACTTCCCAATAAATTCAGCGAATGACATTCCCGAAACCTTAGCGACGATCATCGCGAGCAGGACATAGCCCGAGTTGCTGTATTCATATTTGTCGCCAGGTGTAAAACGCAGAAACTTTTCTTTAACCAGCCGGTCGAAAACTTTACTATTGGACAAACCCGGGCCGTCTATACCGAGGTTTTCGTAATTAACAATGCCTGATGTGTGGTTTAGCAAATGCCTTATTGTAACATCGTAAGCATAAGGTGAAAGCTCAGGAAAGTATTTCGTAACCGGATCATCATAGTTCAACAACTTCTGTTCGCGCAGCATCATGATCGCCATCGCTGTAAACTGCTTTGAGACAGAGGCCAGGTAGCATGGTGTTGTAGCTGTAAAGTCGGCATTCGTTTGTAAATTCGCTTTGCCGTAACAGCCTTCATAAACCTTTTTGCCGCCCGCGCTAACTAAAATGCCGCCGTTAAATTGTCCACGGGTATAAAGGGCGCGCATCAGGCTGTCCAACCTGGTGGCAACAGGCTGCGCTGCCGCGTTAAACGACAGTATTAATATGACGGTTATTACCAGGTATATTTTTCGTGCCAGCTTCACTTTTTTATGAATTATCTTGATTTTTCTAATTCCCGCGAATGGTACCGTCGTTTGAGAAGCTAAAGCTACCCTTTGCAAACCCGCTATATTTTTTCACATATTTTTGACGTGTTTGGGCGGATTGTCTAACACCGTTTACAATCATTTCATCACCATTAAATGTCAGTTCTTTCAAGCTGTTAGCGTTGGGTATTACTCCGTCCGATACCAGGTCGGCAGTAATCTCTTTTATAAAACGCTCGTTCTCTTTCGCCTGCTCTTCGTTTTTCTGCTCTTGTATTTCATTCAGCCGTGCTTGCTCCTGGTTCTTAACTGCCTGTTGCCGATTTTTTTCTTCCTGCACCTCGTTCAGCTTAGCCTGTTCCTGGTTGCGCTGTGCCTGTATTTCATTTAGCCGGTCCTGCTGGCGGTTACGTGCGGCCTGTTCTTCATTTTTCTTTTCCTGTATTTCATTTAAGCGGCCCTGTTCCCGGTTGCGGCCGGCTTGTATTTCGTTCAGACGCGCCTGCTCCCGGTTCTTCTTCGCCTGTTCACGATTACGTGCAATCTGTCCTTTGATCGCCGCGGTCACATCTTCATATTTACCCCAATCCGCCGCTGGTATCTTCTCGCCATCCACATACAGTTCCATCATTTTATCGTTTACCAGGGTTGCTTTGTACACTTTGTTGTTCCAGTCTGCCTCCATGGTTTCAACCTTTTTACCCGGCTCGTTGCTGATGCGGTCATAATTAAAATATTGTTTGTCGCCGGAAATATTCCTGTTAGTGTCCGTCGTTTGCGCCTTTGTTGAAGATGTCGCAAAAATTGCCATTAGCAGTACTATTCCTGCCCGGATGTAATTCGTTTTCATTTGATTTTTAGTTTAAAAATTGAACAATACTGTACCACCCTGCCTTAAAGCAGATTTTTTAAAACATGAAATTTTCGATTTATGATAAAGCCCTGCTTAGGCTGCGATTGCGCGCGTCGCATGCCTGTTCGTGGCCAGATGTGTTTTATCAGTCTATTCCTGAACGCTTACGTCGTTTTGTTTGGCTTTTTTTTCGTTCTTATCTGCCTGTATTTCATTTAGTCGTTCCTGCTCGCGGTTTTTGCTATCCTGTATTTCGTTTAATCGCGCCTGTTCCTGGTTACGGGCCGCCTGGTCGCGGTTTTTTTGAGATTGTATTTCATTCAACAGGGTTTGTTCCTTATTTCGGCCCTCTTGCTCTTCATTCCTTTTCACCTGGATTTGATTTTGTTTCGCCTGGTCGTGGTTTTTTTGAGATTGTATCTCATTTAACCGTGCTTGGTCCTTATTTCGAACTTCCTGGTCTTCGTTCTTTCTCACATGGGTTTGATTCGCCTGGTCCCTTATGGCCTGCGCCTGGTCTATTTTTGCCTGGATTTGATCGCGCATGCCGTCCTGCTGATCTAATATAGCCTGTGCACGGTCTCTGATGGCCTGCGCCTCGTCTTTTTTTGCTTGCTCCCGGTCACGGTCTTCCTGTAGTTTTTCCGCAGCCGGATCCTCCGTCCGCGCTCTATGGTCTTGTGCAAGCACTTCAACCGGGGGTGTTCGTTCTACTGTGGCTATTGCCGACGCCCGGTCAACGGCCCCTTTTTCGGCAACAATCTGTACGCTGTCGTCTGCCGAAACCATGGCAGGCTCTTCACCAACCGGTCTAAATGCCCGTGTTACGCTTATCTTTCGAATGTTAACATTCTGAGCCATTTTGCCTTTTCGTAAGTTGCCGGTATTAACTGCGGTTTGACCGACACCCGACCGGGCTTTAACAATGTTATCCCGGATATGATGCGATCCGGTGATTCCCGCGGTCGCCATCATGGCCATCAGTAGAACAGCCGCCGCCATAAAGGATGTTTTTTCTGAAAAACCAAACTCCCTGTGTTTATTGCTGATGATGCGGCTTACCCGGTTAAGCAGGTGATTCTTTTTACCAGGAAAACCTACCTGGTACCTGCTCCCGTACAGCGCATGCTCCTTAAAGCTGATCAGGGCCTCCACAAATTCCCTTCTATTTTTGGTTTGCGCAAGTGCGATATCGTCACAGCAGTTTTCGCGTTCGTCCCTCAATACCGATGATATCCACAGCAACCCGGGGTTGAAGCAGAAAATAGTCTCGGTTATTGTCTGAAGGAAATTTACCACGTAGTCATAACGCCGTATGTGAGCCAGTTCATGCAGTAAAATAGCTTCCACTTGCCCGGCCGGCAAACCGGCTATCAAACCCATCGGTACCAGGATAATGGGCTTTAAATGGCCTATCACCATTGGCATTTTTACATAGCCCGATTCGAGCAACCGAACGGCCCTGTTTAGTGGCAGCTTTTGGCAAAGCTCATCAACTTTACCGGCCCAGTATTCCGATGGTTGATAAACGAAGCGGTGCCGCGCACGGTGGATGAACACCAGGCTGCTCATCAACCTTACCAAGCGCATCATAAACAGTAAAAGCCATACCAGCACTATAAAGGGCGAGTTGGCCGAAAACCAGTAGATACAGTCATTTGCAAATTGCCGCAGGCCATCGGCACTCAACTCAAAAAAAAGCAGCCGGGCACGGTCCGGACCGGAAATTGCCCCGGCAATGCCAGGCGCCGGACTCTTACTCCACTCCCAGGCAAAAGTGAAAATGCAGCCGGCGATGAAAAATAATAATTGGATCAGCAAAAGATTGTACCTGATTACAGAGGTTGACCTTTTAGTGAGCGCCAGTATAAACCCACTAAGCATGGCCAGCAACAAACCTTGCCACAGCGAGTGCAACAGCATCCAGCTAAATGCCTGGATGAAGTGCTGTGCTGTGGTTATGACTGCCGGTTGTAAATACATATCCAGGATTTTATTTGTCCATATTCTTAAGCAGTTCCTTTATTTTTTGCAATTCGTCAATTGATGTCTTTTCGTTTCCCAAAAGCGACACGACCAGGTCGCTCGGCGAACCGTTGTACATATTGTCGATAAAGCGATCCAACATTCCCCCTTTTACCTTGCCTTCTTCCGGTACAGCGCTGTAAATATGCTTCATGTTGGTTTCGTCCCGCTCAAGCATCCCCTTTTCTTTCATCACCTGCATCAGCTTCAGGGTTGATGTATAGATCACCGCATCTTTTTGCTCATTAAGCTTATCATGCACAAAACGAACGGTAGACGGACCGTACTTCCACAAGATCATCAGCACGTCCATCTCGGTTTTTGTCGGGATCATCTCACTGTCCATATCCTTTTTAAACTGCATAAACCAAAGGTATGTATTAAAAACGTACGTTACAAATATTATGTTCGCTTTATGGAAAGATATAGCCTATTAAGCTGATAAACAGCCTGATAATTTTAGTTAAGGGGAAAGGTGGGTACTGTGGAAAGGAACATTTGTTCAAAAACAAGGCTTTGGCAGGCCACCAGGCACTCGTTCCGCACTGTGGCGGGTAAGTCATCCTCATTCTTAAACCTGAAGACTGCTATGCCACCTTCAAAATGATATTGAATATGATGTTGCAGGCGCTGGCGGGCGACATGATCGTCACTATTTTCGCGGAACAGTCCGGTGTACTGTGTTTCGATCTTGCCCAAACGGGCAGTGAACCTTTCTATTATCCGAAGGCAATCCTTTGCGTTATCGCCAATGTAAAGAATGTTATTGCACACCAATTTATCGGCAAAAAGCACGTGTTCCATTATCAATAGTTTATGGCAACAAGTTATCCGGCCAAAATGAATTTATAATGAAAGCCGCAAATCATTACACAAAAGTTACAATGGAACGGAAGCCAGCATCCAAGGATCATTCTGGGGTGACATCATCGCCGCTCAGCTCCGGACGATAATGCAAACCGGGCGTAAGCCAATACAATAATATGATTCTTGAGTACCTGAAATTAAATGGCGAAAGCAGCACCCCGGTGGATAAAATTACACCTATGTACAGCCACGGATTGCGGCTGCCGCCTGCTAAAACGTTTATGGCGATAGCCAACGCTACCATTTCGGCAACAAACATGGCATAGCTCACCAGCATAGCCACATAAAAATAACCAGGCTCGCGCTCAAAAGTCAGCCCGCAATGCGGGCAGCTTTTGTTCATCACCTGTGATTTAAAGCCATACATGGGTGTTGAAAACATAGGGCCCCGGCGGCACTGGGGACACCGGCCATGTGCAAACGCGGGCCATAACGGCAACTTGCGGTCATTAGTTTTCATGATGGTTAACATTTAATATTTGTTTCCTGAATTGCTCGGGTGTTTTGCCTTCGGCTTTTTTAAAAAATTTGGTGAAATAGGAGTTGTCGCTGAAATTGAGCGTGAAGGCTATTTCGTTTATATTTAGTTGTGGATTGGTTAGCAGCCGTTTAGCCTCCAGCACCAGCCGGTTACGTATCACATCCCCGGCAGACACGCCCAATATGTCTTTACAAACTGCATTTAAATGATTAGGAGTGATATACAACATTTCGGCATAGTCCTTCGGTAACTTCAACCTGGTATAGTGTTCCCCCGTCAGTTTCTGAAAGTTATGCACCAAGGTTTGTTTGTATGATGCCGGTCCTTTAAGCATGCTTTCCTGGCTCAGGCGACTCACCGTAATAAAAAACTGCATCATTAACACCCGGATCATGTCCGTTCCGGAGGCGTCATTGCGGCCGGCCTCCAGGATGATCCTTTCAAACAACTGCCGTACATTTTCATGCAGACGGGCCGGCAGGGTGATCACCGAGGTTTTAACATCGCCGCCGAAAAAAGGAAAGCTTTCAGCATATGCCGGATTTAATAGAAATGGCTGAAAAAAAGAGGCGGAAAAATTTATAATATAGCCGTCGGTCAGGCCTTCAAAACTCCATGAATGCACCTGCCCCGGTATCATAAAATAAACCTGGTAAGGTTCGACGTTAAATTTTTCAAAATCAATGGTGTGCGTTCCGGCGCCTTGGGTAAAAAGCACCAGGTGATAAAAGGAATGCCGGTGTGCGGCGCTCAGGTTTTTATGATGATCAAGATAAGGGGCAAAACGGCTGATCAATATATCGTCGGCCCCGCCTGGCGACAGGGTGCAGATATCGTACACGGGTATAACTTGTTCCACACTGCAATTCTACGGAGTTTATTACCATTTAAATGGTACTTTTGGCTGCTTTTGTGGTACTTTTCAACTATTTATTAAATATTCCGCTATTTCTTCGGCAGGTTCGTCATTTGGAGACCATTTCCGGATCACTTTTTCAAGCCGATCGATAGTAAACGGTTTGCTGATAAAATCTTTCATCCCCGCTTGTTTGCATTTGTTTTCGTCCTCGCTCAGCACGTTCGCGGTCATGGCAATTATTGGCGGAGCATCCTTACCGTATTTGTTCAGGATATACATAGCGGCTTCCAAACCATCCATTTCTGGCATCTGGATGTCCATAAATACCAGGTCGTACCTTTTTTGTGCCATCATTTCAACCGCCATACGCCCGTTGTCAGCAATGTCAATCGGATAGCCAATTTTGTTGAATATCTTTTTGGCGATCATCTGGTTCATCTTATTATCCTCGGCCAGTAGTATTTCAACAGGCTTATATGGATAGGTTTCGCCGCTTAAAGCCGGCTCCTCTTTAACAACTCCCGCCGCTGTTACCTGCAAAGGCACGCTAAAGCTAAATACCGAGCCTTCAGATTCTTTGCTTTCAACCCAGATGCGGCCGTTCATCATCTCGACCAGCTTTTTACAAATGGACAAACCCAACCCGGTGCCGCCGTATTTTCTGAGCGCGGTATTGTTTACCTGCGAGAATGGTTTAAAAAGCTGCGATAACGCTTCCTCGCTAATACCAATTCCGGTATCCTTGACGCTAAATGTAACCAGTTGTATTTTATCCCCGATATTTGTCGCCGATAACCGGACAGACACGTATCCCTCATCCGTAAATTTTATGGCATTCCCTACCAGATTTACGAGGATCTGCTGTATCCGGCTTTCGTCCATTTTTAGGTTTTCGGCCAGGTTTTCGTCTATTGTGCATTTTAGGGCGATATTTTTCCCAGGCGCATTTGCCCCCGGCTGACTGATATCGAACACCGTTTTTACGCAATTCCGGATATTAACCGATTTAGGGTGAAGGGCAAGCTTATCAGCTTCGATTTTGGACAGATCAAGAATATCACTGATGATATTAATCAACAAATTACTACTGGATTGAAGGGTTTGCAGCAACTCGCGCTGCTCGGATGAAAGATCGGATAAGGCCAATAATTGAGCCGTCCCGATGATGCCGTTTAGCGGCGTCCGTATTTCATGGCTCATATTGGCCAGGAAATTCGATTTGGCTATGGTAGCTTCTTCTGCCTGGTCCTTAGCTGCCGAAAGTTCTGCCTGTGATGATAAAAGATCTTCACCATTTTTAACTAAACGCAGTTTGTCATTTTCGTGGCTTCTTTTCAAAAAACTAATCAAAAGGCCGGCGAACAAGATGTTGGATACCGCGGCAGAGATGAGGTCAGCCTCCTTTTGGTGGATATCTTTTGGAGTGGATACCCAATGCGGGAACCGTTTCTCCAAAAAATAACAACCGATCATCACAAACATCAACAAGCCTATGAAGAACAAATGATGCCGTTGGTTTAGCAGGATGATGATCAAAACCACCAAAAAAACACCCGATAAAGTCGACGATCCTTCGATACCGCCATTAAAAAACCACCCGGGAACAAATGACAGGATACCAAGCGTAATAAACGCGACGGACATATCCTCGTTATAGGCAACATACCGGCTCCTGTAAAATGCGAATGTGCAAATACCGATAACTAATATTTCAACCAGCATCAGGTATATGGGGAAGCCTAGTAAGAAATTATTGACCAACCCGCTAAACAAGCTGAGCATCAGCAAAAGGCAAATCGCATTAAAAAGCTTATTTTCAAGCGACAGGTCCGGGTTGTCGAATCCTACAAAGTGCCGTAACTTTTTTACCAGTTTCATGCTGTGCTCAAAAATTTTTATTTAGCGTCGTTCACCTCTATCCAAAAACCATCAGGATCCTGTAGGTAAATCTGGTGTACGCCATCAGGCCTTGTTTGAACTTTTTTGGGGTCCCCGGTCCAATTGCCGTATTTTATGTTTAGCTGGTCCAGGTGTTTCATGAACAGATCGAGATTTGCAACGCTGAAACACAGGTGTATGCTGATGTCATGAACGGTTTGAGGGCAATTACCTTGTATAACGTGCAAGGCCAGTCCTTCTCCTATCTTAAACCAAACATGTAAGGTATCGTTAAACGGATGGTGTATCCTTTGAAGCTGTAAAACGTCGCTGTAAAAAGCAGCCGTTTTATGCAGGTTTCTTGCGCATAACGCGGCATGGTTAAACACGGGTTGATTTAAGTTCGGTACGCTTTGCGAATAACAAAAAACAGGACTGAGGAAAGCGAATGTTATCATCGCCAGCCTAACGCGGTAAATTTTCAGCATTAAGTGTTTGATCGATCTGTCCATTTTTTTTGTTTAATTTTTGAACATAACAAAATGAGCATGATATGAAAAACGAACGTTTAAGCATAAAAAAGGCATTTACTTTAAACAAAGCAAATTGTTGCTGCTTTTACCAGGCCAGCATTGCATTAAAGTTGTAATCGGTTGTCGAAGATGGTATAGCATTATGCCGGTTCCAGTCTTCAATATCTATAAGGCCGGGCATGGTTTGATAATGCCGGTCGTCATTCGAACACTTAACAATATACCCGATGTCATCAACCAAAGCTATTACAGGACGAGCGCCGCATTCCTTGCACACTTTACAGTAGATAGACTTTGGAACATTTACATAACCCCTCATATCCCTTTTTACGGGTCATGTAAAAAAGAAGTTACTGAAATTTGCTTTTTTTTTGCAAAAATGATCGCCGCCCGGTTACTTAATGATTGTTACAGGCCCCGTCAGTGGCTTTTTGCCGTTTTTAAGGTCTATTACAAAATAATAAGTCCCTACGGGCAAGCTTTTTCCATTATAGGTGCCATCCCATGGCTTTGGGTAGTTAATGGAATTATATACTAATAATCCACCGCGGTTATAAATCGAAATAGTACATCCCGGATAGGCTTGTAACGCGGTAATATCCCACAGATCATTTACACCATCTCCATTCGGTGTAAAGGTGTTGGGAATCTCCACGATGCACTGGCTTTGCGGATTCAAACTGATTTTAATAGCGTTTGATGTCGCCTCAGCGTCGATCAGGCACTTACCCGTGCTAATGATCATACAAGTCACAACGTCGCCGTCGTTTAATAATGCAGTTGTAAATGTTGGTTCGTTATCGCCTGCGTCCACGCCATTAACTTTCCATAAATAAGTTGGAAAGACATCAGGGCTATAGGCCGTCGCAGTAAAAGTTACAGCCGTACCTTTACAGATCGGACCTGTATCGGAAGCAATAATCTTAACGGATGTTAAAACAGGGGGATCCAGCGTAAATACGGCAGTATTTGACGTGACTGTATTACTGGTAGTGCATGATGCGCTACTTGTTAAAATGCAGGTGATTTTATCTCCGCTGTTCAAACCGGCGGCTGAAAACTGCTGGTTGTTCGTACCGGCGTTCAAACCGTTTATTTGCCACTGCAACGACGGTTGGCTGCCTCCGCCGCTTACCTGTGCGGTAAAAACCATTGTTTTACCCGCACATGTGTCTGCCGCCGGCGGCGAAATGCCGATGGTTGGCGTGATTGCGGCGACCACCGTTAGGGTTTGCGCCGCCTGCGACCCGCCATCGCTTGCGACGATGCCGGAGGTACCGGCACCCGTGATATGTATCTTACCCGACACGACCGTCGCCACTGAAGGATCGCTGCTGGTGTAGGTTATCGGGGCATCGCCTGTTGCACCGGGGTCAAAATCAGCATCGCATACGGTCTTCGCCGGAATCGGGCCAAAGACCACGGACTGATCGAAAACAATTTGGATATTGACTGTTGTAGTGCTGCTGCCACCCGGGTTATAGGCGGTTATAGTGTAGGTTTCAGGCGGCGACGAGATAGAGGGGGTCCCGCTAATTACACCGGTAGTCGGATCGAACGTTAAGCCATTCGGTAAGGACTTATCAATCGTATAACCTGTAACCGCAATCTTCCGGACCATGTTATTGCCATAGTCCGCTACGTATAAAAAGTTTTCGCTGGCATCAAGCGCTAAACCATAGGGGTTGGAGAAGGCAGCCGTTGAACCTACACCGTCCGAATATCCCGCGCCGAATTCACCTGCAATGGTCGTAACAGCCCCTGCAGGGCTTACGCACCTGATGCGGTTATTATATCCGTCGGCCAGGTAGATAAATCCGGCTGTGCTGCGGGCTATACCGATCGGTTTATAAAAGCTTGCGGCTGTTCCGATACCGTCGGCAAAAGTTGGGTTTCCGCTACCCGCGATCGTATTTGTAGTTCCGGCCGGGCTGATGCTTCCTACGCGGTCGTCATTAACAAAATATAAATTACCGGATGCATCAGTCGTTAAATAAAAAAGCACCTGGTAACTGTTGGGCGGTGCGGCGCCACCATTAAAGACCGCAAAGGTCGACACCTGGCCGGCCAGGTCGACCTTCCTGACCGTACCGTTTCCCTGGTCGGATATATACATTAATCCCGAAGGATCAATAGCAACGCCAACCGGGTTAGTCAGGGTTGCGGTTGTCAGGGTTCCATCGGCGCTGCCTGGCGCGCCGGTTCCGGCGTAACTGCTTACAGTACCGCCGGGACCGATCTTCCTGATCAGTTGATTCCCCTCATCCGCGACAAACAAATTGCCGGCCCGGTCAAAGTTTATCTGGTTAGGTGAGCTAAAACTGGCGGCGCTGCCCGGCCCGTTGGCCAGGGCGTCCCTGCCATTGCCGGCAAATGTGGAGACGATACCGGCCGGCGTGATCTTCCTGATATAATTACCCTTAATCTCCGACACAAATAAATTCCCCGATGCGTCAAACGCAAGTCCGGCAGGCCTGTTAAAAGCTGCCGTTAATGCGGGGCCATTTGCGTTTCCCTGCGTGCCGGTGCCCGCAAACGTTGTAACCTGCCCGTAGGTGTTGGCAGGTATAGGGCCGCCGGTATTTGTAGGAGGAAGCGGTTGAACAGGTACATTTACCGTATATGTTTGAGGAGTTTGGTAACTGATATTGGGTGGCTGAGGCAGATTAGCACTGCTGCCGGTGACCGTGATATTGACTATGGCGTTACCAAAGCCGCCGGCGTTGTAAGCGGTTATGGTATAACCTGTGCCTGGCGATGCTGCTGTGGGCGTGCCGCTGATGCTACCGGTCGTCGGGTCGAAACTTAATCCAGGCGGCAATGACTTGTCGATAGTATACCCGCCGGCGGATATTTTTCTTATTTTGTTATTGTAAGAATCAGCTATATAAACATTGCCAAAAATATCCGCAGCGACGCCGGCCGGATTATAAAAACCGGCTGCTGTTCCAGCACCGTCTGCTGATCCCTGGGCGCCCGTTCCGGCAAAGGTAGAAACGATGCCCGCCGGGCTGATCTTTCTGACAAGGTCTCCCAACTGATCGACCACGTAAACATTGCCCGTGATATCTACAGAAATTCCATACGGGTAGTTAAAGCTTGCAGCCGGACCCGGACCGTTCGCCGCACCTATCGCGCCGCTTCCTGCCAGCGTTGTTACAACTCCTGCCGGGGTTATCTTTCTGATCACTTCGTTACCACTATCGCTTACGTAAACATTTCCAAGTGCGTCAACCGCAATTCCCTCGGGGTCATAAAAACTTGCGCCGGCGCCTGTCCCGTTTAACGAGCCTTTGGCCCCGCTGCCGGCAAAAGTGGTTACCACACCTGCCGGGGTTATCTTCCTGACCAGGTTATTTGCCCCCTCGGCTACATATACGTTGCCGGATGGATCGACCGCAACGCCATAAGGGTGATTAAATGTCGCCGCAGTACCCGTCCCGTTTGACGCACCGACTACCCCGCTGCCGGCAAACGTACTGACAACTCCCGCGGAAGTGATCTTGCGGATAAGATTATTCCCCTCATCGGCCACGTAAACATTCCCGGATGCATCGACGGCAACCCCATATGGGTCATAAAAGCTCGCGGTTATGCCCGCGCCGTTTGCGTTTCCCTTTGTGCCACTGCCCGCCAGGGTGGTTACCACGCCGCCGGCGGTGATCTTCCTGATCAGGGAATTTCCCTGGTCACTTACATACAAATTGCCTGAATTGTCCACAGCGATGCCCAATGGATAATGAAACGTAGCCGCCGAGCCAGGCCCGTTAACCGCGCCAAACGCGCCGCTGCCCGCAAGCGTTGTTACGTTACGGTAGACAGTTGCCGGGACCGCACCGCCTGTATTGACTGGCATCAGCGTGGCAATCGTCTTGTTAACCGTATAAGTTTGAGGCGTTTGATAGTTGATCAGGGGCGCGCCAACAACAGAAGCCACATTATCAACGGTGATGTTCACTACTGACACGCTGCTCCCGACCGAATTGCAGGCCGTTATCGTATAATCTGTTGCTGGGGACGCAGCCGTAGGAGTGCCGCTAATGGCACCTGTTTTCGGATCAAATGTAAGCCCCGGCGGCAGGGGCTTATCGATCATATATCCGGTAACGGTTATCTTCCTGATCAAATAGGTGCTTACATCGCCTACAAAAACATTTCCCAGGTTGTCAACAGCGATCGACCCCGGATAGCTGAACGTCGCGTTTTTTAAAATGCCATCTGCCGAACCGCTGTTGCCATTACCCGCCAGCGTAGTTACGTTTCCGCCTGAAGTTATTTTCCTCACAATATTATTGTGCTGATCGGCTATGTACATCACGCCCTGATCGTCTATTGCAATGGCGTTTGGATGGTTAAAGCTTGCGGCCAGGCCCTGGCCGTCGCTCGCCCCTGCCGCACCGCTGCCCGCAAAAGTGCTCACCAGCCCTGCGGGAGTAATCATCCTGATCAGGTTGTTACCCGCGTCGGCGACATACAGGTTCTGGGCGTTATCAAATGCCAGTCCGGTCGGCGAGTTAAATGTCGCATTCGTCCCGTTGGCCGACCCGGTCACGCCGGCCTTTCCGGCCAGCGTGGAGACCATGCCGTTGGGCGCAATTTTCCGGATCAGGTTATTACCCTGGTCGGCCACATATACATTACCATTGTTATCGATAGCCACCCCGCTCGGGATATTAAAAGTAGCGTTCGTACCATCAGCCGATCCAATTACTCCTGTTTGGCCTGCAACCGTCGTGACCACGCCATTCGAACCGATCTTTCTGATCATTTGGTTAAAAGAATCGGCGATATAAACGTTCCCGTTTTTATCAAGGGCAACCCCCTGGGGCAACGTGAAAGTTGACTTTGTACGTATGCCGTTGGCGGCGCCATGTGTGCCGGCGATTCCTGCATAAGTTGTAACCACAGCAGCAGGAGTTATTTTACGTATGGTGTTATTGTTATAGTCGCCAACAAAAACATCTCCGGCTACATCAGCCCCTAAACCCAGCGGCGCCGAAAAACTGGCCGCGGTACCTGTTCCGTCGGCTACTCCCGCTTTGCCGGTGCCGGCAAAAGTAGTCACCTGCCCATATATATTTGGCGGGACGGCACCCCCGGTGTTGGCGGGCAACAACGGCGAAATCGTTTTATTAACGATATAAGTTTGCGGACTGGAGTAGCTGATATTTGGCGCCCCGGCAACCGCCACCGAACTATTAACCGCAATTCTTACTGCTGTGCTGCTGCTTCCGGCATTGTTGTAGGCAGTTATGGTATACACCGTGGCTGCTGATGCAGCGGTGGGTGTACCGCTGATGATACCGGTGGAAGCATCAAAAGTTAGGCCTGCCGGGAGTTGCTTGTCAATAGTATAACCGAAAACAGACACTTTCCGGATGAGATTATTAAATGAGTCGGCCACATAAACACTACCGTCGATACCCAGCGTTATACCCACCGGGCCGTAAAAGCTCGCCGCCCGGCCAATGCCATCTGCCTTTCCCTTGCTCCCGCTGCCGGCCAGCACGGAAACAATGCCCGATGGGGTTATTTTTATTACCTGGTTTTGTAAGCCATCGGTAACGTATAAGTTGTTTAAGGCATCGATCACCACCTGTTGCGGGTCGCCAAAAACAAAGCCATTGGTTTGAACGGTGCCTGCAAACGTTGAAACCACACCACCGGGCGTTATCTTCCTGATTGTCCTGCCGCTGCCATCGGCCACGTATACATTACCGGCAGCATCCACCCCAACGCCATTGGGGTAGCTAAAGCTGGCCGCGGTGGCCGGGCCGTCGGTTGATCCGATTTGGCCGCTGCCCGCAAGTGTGGTTACCTTGTAATTGATATCAATTTTGCGAATCAGCTGGTTCTGGTAGTCGGCCACATATATATTACCCTGCTTATCAGCGGCTATGCCAATAGGATAATTAAAGGTGGCCTGGCTACCCGGCCCATTTGCTGCGCCATATCCACCGTTTCCGGCTATAACGGTTACGTTGCCGAACTGCCCGATCCTGTCTATCGAATTATTCCCGGCATCCGAAACATAAACATTGTTGGCTGCATCCACCGCAATACCGTCTATTCCATTAAAGCTTACGCCCGGGGTTTTTATGGTCGACACAAGCCCTGCCGGGGTGATCACCCTGATCCGGCTGGTCGCAAAATCGGCTACATAAATATTCCCGGCAGCATCAAGTGCCAAACGCCTCGGCTGGTTAAAGCTGGCAGCGGTCCCCTGTCCGTCAGCAGTCCCTGCCGATCCGCTGCCTGCAAAAGTAACTACCTCGCCATATTTCACGGCCGGGACAGCACCCCCCTTATTTGTCGGCCTTAGTGCAGGTATAGCATTGTTGAGGGTATATGTTTGCGGCCCGGGATAAGAAATTACCGGCGCCTGGGCAAAAACAGCCCACGACCATAAGGAAAATAACAAAAGTAAAAGCGGGGCAAATACACACTTTCTGCAGGTCATCTTCTCAACTAAATTAGCGCCGGTGGCTGTACACAACAGGATGTACGTATCGTAATGGTATCGGGTTTACAACCAGTTAAATATCAGTAATTAATTTGTCTTTTAGGTATTACTTTAAAAAGGATACTTAGGGTTGCCAGTGGTTAATTTTCAACCCGTCTATTTACTGGCATGGATTGTGTTTACCCCACAGTACATTTTATTAAAAAAATTTAACATGAAAAAGTACATTTTAAGATTGATCGCCCTGCTGGTATTTGCATCAGCAATTTCAAGCTGTTCGGTTGAATACAGGCAACGCCACGGTTACCATGACCGTGATCATCGCGATAATGATCATCATGACCGTAATTAATGTCGTTTCATTCCTAAATTAATAGGTAGTCGTGAGTCAAAAGCCTTAAGTCCCAAGTCAAAAATGAACAAAATTTGACTTAAGACTTGCGGCTTAAGACTCCTGACTTAACATTAATGGGTTACGAACATAAAACTGAAGCAGTTAAACAAATACTGCTTTGTCTATATTCACTAAAAAAGTTTCCGCATTAACGGAAACTTTTTTAGTTTTTACTACAATTTAAAAAATCGCCGAAAAATTAGTTGGCTTTTTTGGTAACCAAAACCCAATCCACCCAAACCCTGGCATTACCCGCTTTAATCTTGTCCACAGTTTCCTGCGATATGCCGAAATAAGGCGCTTTTATTTTGTTTACCCCGTTGGGGTACCCGCCTCCAAGCGCAAAATTCAGGATAATGAATTTCGGGTTGTCAAAAGCCCACCGCCCGTAATGCTCAACCTGTGCCCGGGTTACTGTATAAGTAACGGCGCCGTCTATTTTAAAGATCATACTATCAGGCGTCCAGTCAACCGAATAAACATGCCATTGCTCAACATCAGTTCCCTGCGGAAAATGATAGCGGTAGGTAAGCGGGGTATTGCCGAAATAACCCGGCCCATGCATGGCGTTGCTGAACCAGGATGCGTCTCCTACGGTCTCCATCATGTCGATTTCGCCGCAGTCCGGCCAGCGGCCATTCCCCAGGGCCCAAAATGCCGGCCATAGGCCTGCGCCACCGGTCATTTTCATCCGGCAGCTTGCCGTACCGTAAGTAAATTCTAATTTATGCTGTGTATTTATCCGTCCCGACAGGAAATCGTATTTTCTCCCCTGTTTACTGGTGTAACCAGGGTGATAAAGTGCTTTTAATATCAATGCGCCGTTGGTTGCGCCCTGCGCATCGGCTCCTTTTACCAGGTAGATCGTTGTGCCAGAGTCGATGTAAGCCTGCTGCTCGTCGTTTACAGTATTACCGGTAATTTCCACGTTCCATTTGGCACGGTCGAGGGTGTTTTCGTTAAAATCTTCAAAAAAAACCGTGTCGACTTTGGGTGCGGTTTGCTGGGCTTTTGCCAGGTTGGTAAATAGCAGCGGCGTTACTGCCGCCAGGAGGAAAATTTTCATTTCATTATAATTGGAGCGCTAAATTAAGTTTTATTAGCACAAATAGTTAACCGGTGCTTGCTATTCGATTTATGCCCGCCTTCGCGCAAAATCCGAAGTGTTCAACTGTTCAAGTGAGTCGAAAATTGAACACTTTGAACACTTTGAACATTATGTCTATCCCTGAAAAAAGTTGACACTTTTGGTGAATAATCCCAGGAGGGGCCCCGCTCGTGGCTACCCTGCCGTGGTCTGCACGATGGGCGATCATGTCATCGATCTGTTGGCGCCGGTTGGCATTGGGTAGTTCCGGGCGACCACAAGGGTCGCCCCTACGGGCGTTTGTGCCCTTTCAAACCGGCTTCAAAACACCTGCGAAACACCCTCAAACGCCTTCGAAACGGGTGCGAAACACTATCAAACAGGGTACACACAGCATCGAAAAAAATTGTTCAAAGCCAAAAACCGTTCATTTTTGAACGCCAAATGAACGCCCGAAAAAAAATAAAACTGGCCTCGTCAACCCAAAAAGATCCGGCTATTTAAATAAACTATCTCGCCGGCGTAACCTAATCCGCCCATACCGGTCTAACCGTTATCGATATCACAATTAAATGAAAATCAGCATACAAGATATATCCAAGCGGTACAATAAGGACAAATATGCCTTAAAGGACTTTTCCCTAACGATCGAAACCGGTATTCTCGGTTTATTGGGGCCCAACGGCGCAGGCAAATCAACCCTGATGAAAATAATTGCCACGATAAGCCAGCCAACAAGCGGCACAATCGAGTTGGATGGCACCAATATTCAAAAGGACCCTGATCATATCCGCAAAGTGCTTGGCTATTTGCCGCAGGATTTTGGCGTTTACGCCAACCTGAATGCTTACGAATTCCTGGAATATATCGCCGCCATGAAAGGTGTTGGCGGTTCCGGCCTGCGGAAACGCGTAGAGGCATTACTGGAAGGCGTGAATTTGACCGAAAGTGCCAAATTGCCCATTGGCACCTACTCCGGCGGGATGAAACAACGTATTGGCATTGCCCAGGCCTTGTTGAACGACCCAAAGGTGTTGATCTTTGATGAACCAACCGTCGGCCTCGACCCTGAAGAACGCATGCGTTTTCGGAATTTAATATCCGACCTGGCGCAAACCAGCATCATTATTTTATCATCGCACATCGTATCGGATATCGAGACGATAGCCGATGAGGTAGCCATTATGCAAGGCGGTACGCTCATCACAACCGGCACGCAGGCGGCAGTCATCAAACAGGTGGACGGAAAAGTTTTTGAAGTCCTGCTTGAAAATTCGGCGCTTAGTGATTTCAAATCAAAAAACCTGGTAGTAAACACCAGCAGGCAAAACGATAAAGTGTTGGCCAGGTATATCAGCAACCACCCTGCGCCGGGATCGACGCCCTCACCGGCTTCGCTGGAGGATGCGTATTTATTTCTTACCCATAATAATAATTGACATGGGGGAATTTTATCAAATCGTAGTTTCCGACTATAAACAGCGAACCCGCAGTTATGCCTTCCTGGTTACGCTGGCCATCAGCCTGTACTTTGCCTATTCATTTGTTCCGTTGCCTAATGCTGAATACACCACTGTGCGGGCCGGCAACTACATCGGCGTTCAAAATTCGGCCTGGTTAGGCTACGTTACTGCCATGATGTGCAGTATTTTTTTGAGCATGATTGGCTTTTATTTAATTAACAGCGGCATTAAAAAAGATACGGATACGGGGGTAGGCATGATCATCGCTACTACGTCCGTCAGTAATTTTAAATACCTGCTGGCCAAAACGGTAAGTAATTTTTTGGTGCTGCTTAGCATTGCTGCAACGGCCTTTTTAATGAGCATCGGCTTGTTTCTTATCCGTCATGCCGGTTATCCTTTCCAGGTCAGCCAATTTGTTCTGCCCTACCTTATTATTACCCTCCCCTCATTATTTTTTGTGTCGGCATTGGCCGTGGTAGCCGAGGTGTTTTTATACCGCTACACCATTTTAATGAACATCGGGTACTTTTTCCTCTTCACTTTTATCGTGTCGCAGCAGCTGTTTATTGCGCCTGCTTTGGATGTTTTTGGCGTTAAACCCGTAACTGTTGCCCTGCACGAAACGGTAAAACAGCATTATGACAGCACCAATAATGAAGTATCCATGGGGTATATTTTTGGGCATCGAAATCCACGCAGCACCTTCGTGTTCAATGGAATAACCTGGACAGCCGCCATCATCGGCGCCCGGCTGTTATACATGTTTGGCAGCTTGCTGCTGGTTTTGGCTTCGTCCAGGTTCTTTCATCGTTTTGATATCAAACAAAGGTTCAAGTCCAAAACCAGGAAAAAATTGTCGGCCATAATTGCACCCGTACAACCACTGCACGATATCAAACTTTCGGAATTGCCGGCAATTACGCCCGCCTACGGTATAGCCCCGTTTATCAAAACCGAATTGCTGATGCTGATCAGGAAAGGCCCGCGCTGGCTTTGGCTGATCAATCTGGGTGGAATGGTCGCTTTGGCTGTAGCCCCTCTATCCATCGCCCACCAGATGATACTGCCCGGTCTTTGGTTTTTGCAGGTAGCACGATGGAGCGACCTGGCAACCAAGGAAAAAACAAACCGCATCCACTACTTTAGCTATGCTTCCTACAAACCATTAACCAGGCTGTTACCCGCGCAAATTTTAGCAGGTATAATTTTGGCGCTGGCGCTGGCGTCACCGCTTTTGGTAAGATGTTTAATTGGCGGCTACCTTTCAGCCGGATTGAACATCATAATGGGCGGGATATTTATTGTGCTTTTTGCTGTGGCCGCCGGCATGCTGAGCGGCGGGAAGAAACTTTTCGAGATATTGTTCTTTCTCGCTACCTACGTCAACCTTGAAAAAGCGCCTGTTGCCGATTATTTTGGCGGCATGAATGGCGGAACGGCTTACACCGTACTTATAGCAGGATGTATTGGTTTGTTGGCCGTGATGAGCTTTATGCTGAGAAAATTCGAGTTGAGCAGGATTTGATCGAATTAGATTTGTCAACTTTTAGAAAGTTGACAAATCTTCTCCTCCTTACATAAACGACAACGAATTGGCAGTAGGCACATGCGTGGTTTTCACCCCCGGCAACTTTTCCCTTAACCAATTCAACATAAATTCCGATCCGGCCTCTTCGCTGGCAATATGGCCCAAAACTGCAAGTGATATATTATCACCTTTTGCGAGGGCATCCCGCACGTACTCGGCGGTTTCCCATTCCTGTATCTCGCCGCAGATCAGCAAATCGGGTTTTACCTGTTCGATGGCCTGTATCTGCCTCCTGCCCCCCGCTGCGCCGGGCATAAACAATACCCTGCTGCATTTTTGATCCGGATCGCCCACATAGCGTACTTTATTGATGAGGAGCCGGGATTTTGCATGACGGATCAACTCCTTCAGCGGTGCCGGCGGCATGGTCAAAATGTTGATCGTGTCCTTGTCGGTATACTTTCTCCAATCCAGCTTATCCAATACACCGATGGTTACGCCATCCGGCACCAGGCGATGAATATAATCGTGGTTTCGCCAAACCGCTATACCATGTTTATCCAAAAGCGCCCTTTTAAACTGGTAAACTTTATCCTCTTTCAGCCAGTCTGTTTCATCGGCATGGTTATAAAAAGTCGGTTCGTGGGCGATAATAAAGTTTGCCCCAAGGTCAATCGCATCGCGGATGACAGCGACCGTGGCAAACATACTGGTAACTATCCCTGTCACAATAGTATCGGGGCTGCCGGTCTTTAAAGTGTCCACGGTTTCCTTCAAAGCGCCTCCCGGCACGTCTTTTATGAACAAGTCCATCACCTGCTTTACTGTATATTGCTCCTGCGGCTTAAGCACTTCAGCCGCCCGGCTTGCCAGGGGCGTCGTCAAAACGAATCCGGCGCCCATCGCCGAAACGTTGTAAATAAATTTTCTGCGGGTATAGCCCTCCGGGTCACTGCCAGTATATTGTACAGGTTTCATCATCGGTTTGGATTGGTTTTTAATTAAAAAGAAAGCTTATTTAAAGTTAAGCAATTATGGTTGCGATATTCACAACGCGAGCGCTAAATTTTTGCACTATCAATCATAGAATTTCAAGCGGCAATTTAAAGATGATCTATCAGTAATTGGGCCAGCCCCTGTGCATACCAGCGCGCCATATAGTCATTAGGGTGCAGTGGGTTAACCAGGCAATCTTTCGCCTTCTTCTTGTTATAGATGGCCTGGCTGATGCTGTACATATCCAGGTTAACCATGCCGCTTATTTCCATCGCCTTAAGCCCTTTGCTGTAACCTTCCAGGTTACCCTGGTAATAGGATTTGTTCTTGTCGCTGTCCAAAACGTAGTCCGGGTCGAAAGCCATATTGGAAAGCAGGATAAATTCAACATTGGGATTAGCAACCTTTATTTTTTTAACGATGGTTTCCATATAACCTTTAAACTCCTGCGGGGGCGTACGCCAAAAATCGTTCATGCCGAAGTCAAGGATCACGAGGTCAGGCTTCAGCGGGTTCACATATTTATCGGCATATTGCTCGCCCCAGGTTACCCAGGAGCCAGGCAGGCCGGCGTTGATCAGTTTTATACTATTATCATGATAGGCTTTACGCAACTGCCGGGCGAACAGGTCGACATAGGTGGGCATATAGGGCGGCACGGTATCATAGCTGCTCACATCCATACCGCGCGTGATGCTCATGCCGAAAGCGACTATTCGCAGGGGCCTTTTCGCCCTTAATAGCGTCATAGTTCGGGGCATCATGCTGCCTTTATAGGCAGGCGCAGGACCGTCCCATTGGTCATGATGCGTATAGGTAACCGTTATCCATTGCGATTGAGTGTTATACCAGTTAATGTCTTTTTGATTGAACGAAGTATCGGCGCGAAAAGGCGCGCGCGAATTTGGCGGCAATGTCAGCACATTGCCATCGAGCGAATAATCAGTGACCTCATCATACAAAGTGTCGCCGCGAAAATTTCTGACCGACAGGGTTCGATCCGGCATGTACAGTAATTTTCCGGTGGGTGGCCCTCCGTTTTTCGAAAACAGCAAAACGGTTTCATTATAGATCGTGTCCGACCGCCAGAGAGGCCGCATGTACTGGTCAAGATTGCAAAGCGGCGTGTGCTTCACTTTTGGTGCGCCAATGTTGGTTTCCACGCTGAAATCGTCCGCATAAATATAGCCGTTGCCGGCAGATTCTTTTTCCACGCCGATCTCCGCATAACTTGTTCCGGCGGGCGTTTCGGTGTAGTTGCCGGTCTCCGTCCATTCGGTTGTATCAATGGGGGCGCTTTTATACGTTAGCAGCAATTGGTTTTTCGCATTATAAAAACTGATAAAAGCAACTCCCTTTATGCCTTTGCCGCTGGTCTTCAGGTAGGCTTTAAATTGAATAATGCTGAGCTGGCCAACACTTATCCGCGTTTGCAGCACACCGTTACCATGACCTATACGGGCGCAGTATGGCCCATGCCGGAAACCGGTTTTTTCCAGCCTGAAATTAGCCGGCTGCCCTTTTTTTTGCCAGCCTTTAAAACCTTCCGCAAAACCGGAGTTGGTTTGTGCCGAAAGTTGGAGCGTTGCGGCAAAGGCTAAAAGGATAACAAATATGATTTTTTTCATCTTTCAGAAGCACTTAATAATAATTCAGTGTCGTTCACTTAAGGGTTCTCCTGAGCATTTTCGCCTCATCCTAAACGGCCAAGCCCTCACCCATCCTTCTCCAAAGGAGAAGGACTTCGATGCGCAGCGGAAAACTGCTTTTTTTAAGCCCCTCTCCATTGGAGAGGGGTTTGGGGTGAGGCGAACGCAATGCCAAGCATAAATACTAATTCCTTAAGTAAAACGACACTTAATAATAATAATTCAGCAGAGACGCAATATCTTCCGTCTCCGGAATGGATTGATTGGGCGAAATGGAAGCCGGCCATTGCCTTCCCTCTTATCATTCGGGTCCGAGACGCAAAATATTGCGTCTCCTATGTTTGTCTATCGCAATAAAGATAGATAATTTAGGATACTTGAGTGAAAAAGAATGAGAGCAGAGTTGCGTCTAAACAGCTTTAAAAGCATGTACATGTAGAGATCTTGCCTCATTCTTTTTTACCTTTTGAGTCTGAACAGAATGTAAGGAATATTGCATGGCGATATATCCAGGATATCCAACCAGGAGACAAGACGACGGAGGTTAGTCACTTGAGTATTAAACTCAAAACACATGACAAACATTATTAAACAGGTAGCCGGCATTGATGTGGCTCAAAATGAATTGGAAGTTTCTTTGGGAAGAATAGACCAATCTCTGGAAAAAGAGGTTTATGCTTCCAAAACATTTGCCAACAAGGTTTCAGGGTTTGCAGCTTTGGAAGTATGGATAAAAAAACACGCTAATCCGGGAGCGGAGGTACGGTTTGTAATGGAAGCGACCGGTGTGTATCATGAGAAACTGGCTTACTACTTATCGGATCAGGGCCGCCAGGTAAGTATAGTATTACCCAATAAGATCAATAATTATTTCAAGACCCTGGATGTAAAAACCAGTACTGACAAGACCGCATCACAGGCTATATGCCAGTTCGGATTGGGAAGAAAGCTGGAGGTATGGCAGAAACCCAAGAAGATATTCAGAGACCTTAAACAATTAACCCGTGAACGGGATCAACTGATTGCAGACAGGACCGCATTAAAGAACCAGTTGCATGCCGAGAACGCGGAAGCATTTCCGAATGAAAGTAGTATTAAAAGGATAGCCAAACGCATGCAGCTGATCAATAAACAAGAGCTGGAGATCAGAGGCGAGTTGGCGGAAATTGTAAAAACGGATAGTGAATTGGTTAAAAAGATAAATAAGATCACTACTATTCCTGGTGTAGGCAAACTAACAGCCGTGATCGCCTTGGCCGAGACAAACGGGTTTGAATTGATCAGAAACCAGAAACAACTGGTGAGCTATAGTGGGCTGGATGTTAAGTTGAAAGACTCCGGCACATCGGTAAAAGGCAAGCCCAAAATATCAAAAAGAGGAAACAGACATTTGCGAAAAGCAATGCATATGCCCGCTTTGACTGCCATAAGATGTAATGAGCATCATAAAGCATTATTTGTAAGGCTGGTATCAAAACATGGAATAAAAATGAAGGCCGCTGTGGCAGTGCAGAGGAAAATACTGGAGTTGATTTATACTATTTATAAAACGGAAAAAGCATTCGATCCGAATTACGAGAACGCAAAAAACAAAGTTGCACAGATATAAAATAGTTAGAGCAGCCATTACATAAATGTGCTGCCCTAATGAGGCTGGCTTAAAGCCGCCTTGATTAAAACAAAGGTAAAAAACATTTGGTAGTTAACACAGAATCTCTACAAAAACACTAATAGCCAACTGCGTAAATACTCGCTTTCAAATTCAACTCATCTTTCTCAAGTGATATACAGTGTATATCAAGCGACTTATCAGCGTCAAAACTTCCCGATTTCACTTCCCCTGCGCCCCATGATAAGCCGCTCCATATCATTTTATCATATTCAATATGCAGCGGTACTTCCTTTCCATCCTGGCTTACTTTTATCAGGATCACCTCGCTCACCTTTTTACCGTCCGGCGGCGCGCCGGGCCAGGAGCGGCAGGGGTCGCCGTTTTTATAATATTGCTGAAAAATTATCCTGACATCCTTGCCGGCCATGGGCGTCACTTTCCCCTGGATGGTATTTTTCCCGGTAAGCGCAAAAACCGCGTCTATTTTTTCGATAGAAAGCGGGATGTTTATGGTGTTATCTTCGCCAAGATTGTAAAATAGCTCAGCCCTGTTTTCAAAATAATCAGCATATTCGTCATAACCAACTACTACCAATTGCTCAGGCCCAAGTGTAAGAATATTTCCTTTAACCCGGGGGCGAAAGCCGCCGTCCGCATAAATTATGTTTGAACCAGGTTTATTGCCGACCGGCAAAGAAATGGTCGCTATTTGTTGGGAAGGGTTAACCACCGTACACAAAGTACCTTTTGACGACGACAACTTAAATCCATAAGGCTCACCTTTACCTGGTATCGAACCAAACGTAATGGTCGAATCTTCTTTCTGCAACTCATGATACATCTTTTGTGCTTTGGCAAACCAGCTGGCATCCTCATCGCTCAATAATTCCAGGTTGCCGTGGTAAACGTTTACCCAGCCGCCGCGCGCCAATTCTAATATCAGCATGCCTTTCCAGCAATGGTTTGCCCGGTAATAGCAGGTGCCTGTTTTGCCGATCATAAAGGCGCAGTTATCAATCCGCCTGATCGGCATCCCGTACGCCTGGTAGGCAAATACCTGGTGATCGGAGTAATTATCCGCCGAGCGCCAGATATTCATCATCGGCACATCCGAAAAACGAGGATCGCCACAATAAAGCGTATCAAAAGTATCCAGCCAGCGCGGGTCGATCTTCTTATCAAATGGCTTGTAGGTGTTTTCCATGTCGCCGCCAAAACCGTTATAGCCGGTGATCAGTATATCCGGGTTTTTCCTGCGGAAAGCCTGCAGCATCAGCATAAATGCCACCTGGTTTTTTTCGAACACCTGCTCTTTGGTAAACTTATCCTTCATAGCCGGCGTAACCGCCTCGAAATAGGCAAAATCGAACTTAAACAGCCGTACGCCCCTGTCGTACCAAATTTGCAGTGTTTTGGCCAAATGATTTAAATAACCGCCATCAAACAGGCACATGATGTTAGGATCAGTACCCAGCGAGTCCTTCCACTCCGATATTACCTCCAAAAACCGCCCGCTTTGTGTGGCGATCAGGTTGGTGGAAAACCACATCCCCGGTTTAATATCATTGGCTTTGCAGGTGGCCAGCCATTTATCCGGCCCGTTTGGCCAGTGCTGCTTATGCCAGGTGCGGTAGCCTCCCCACAGATCGAACCAAAAAGCATCCATCACATAATAATCTATCTGCACACCGCTCTTTTTCAACCTGATAATTTCTGCCAGCTCATTCATCGCCAACTCTTCCGTTTGCGGCTTATTGTCCGACAACTCGTCATACGCCGACCAGTTATTATAAATAAAAACCGGTTGCTTTGGGCCTGCTAATTTCAGGTCGCCATACGACGAAGGCTTGCTCCATGCCCGTACGAAAGGGTGCATGGCGGCTCCTATCATTGCGGCACTGGCTATAAATTGGCGGCGTTTCATCGTGGCTTTGAGATGTGTTTGATTATCAATAAATCATATTTGAAGGTATCGTCTGTGCGAGGTCACCGCCGAAGCGTTTTTTTAGTGCTGATCTTTTTGAAAATTGGAAACCGGTGAAAGTTTTCATTTGATTACAATCAGTGAGTTTGCTTATATCCGGGTTTTTAAACTTTGGATCGATGTTCATTCCAGTTAATTTCTTATTCTTTCGTTCTTTACCCGTTTTTGCCGACCACATTTGCAAGCTATTTATGCCATCGATATTGAACCCGCTTTCAAGGCTCCACCATTCGTTTCCTGTAAACCTGCATTTTCCCAACCTATCGCGGCCCACCATTAGGGCATCCCTTCCCACAAATACGTTATGATAGAAGTCAAAGCCATTATTAAGGCTTTTTTCCGAAAAGCTGATCGCCGCTACTTTTGAATTATAGATGATATTGTTGTACACTTTACAATTGTAAAATTGCCTGGGGTCACCGGAACTATTCCAAATGTATAAACCAGCTTGCGAATCCGAGACTGTACCGTCATTGTAGCTGATGTTGTTCCGGATGATATTGTTGTAAAATGGGCTGGCTCCCCAGTATTGAAAAATACAATATCCACTACCCTGGTTACCATAGCTGTAACAATACTCAATGACCGAATTGGTAGTACCGCCATCAAGGTCAAACCCCCCTCCATCAGCGCCGCCTTTTGATGTTTTATTATTGTAGGAAAGGCAATATTCTATCCGGACGCTGTCTGCCTCATAACACCAGATGCCAACCGGGCCGTTTCCAATGCGGGGCATATCCCAGCCGTTATTTGTAGCGCTGCAGTCCCTGATCGTTACATTTGTACAATGCCCAACAACAATACCATTACCGCTATGATTATCCAGCTTGGTTGGGTCGCCCGGATTATTTTCTGCCCGGCAGTTTTCAATATAAATATTCCGTGAAGCCTTTTTACTGTCGCCTTCAACGGTTATTCCGGCCGCTCCATTGTCATGAGCAAAAACACCTGTACAATGGATATTCGATGCAGAATCTATCAATAACCCGGATTTCTGAAAGCCGCTGATATCTATGAACTGTACTTTAATATTTTCGCTATTCAAAATCGCCATACCATTTTCATGGTTTCCGTTTTTCCGGCCCAGACCAACCAATTTCAAATTTACTATATAAACATTGTCTGTTCGATATAAACTGATCGCCCGACTACTGTCTCCGTTAACTACTGCTTGTCCATCGCCGTATGAAGATATCCAAATACAGCTGTCGGGATTTACTTTTCCTACGTCCCACTGACCGATAATAAGCGGCCCTTTAAAGGTATCTCCTCCTTTAAAGTAAATAGCGCTACTTGGTTTTAAATGAAGGCTGTTGACTTTTTGAATTGTTTTAAATGGAGCTGCAAGAGAACCTGTATTGTTGTCATCTCCTTGATTACTCACATAATAAATATGGGAGAATCGTACCGCCCGCTTTTTTTGCGCATGGCAATTATTGCAAACAAAAAACACAGCCAAAAAAGCCATGGCCCGGGCAAGCAGGTATTTTTTAAAACTCATTTATAATCGGTCGGTAAGAAGAGTAATAATGGAGAAAATATATCGATTTTAAAAATCGGATTTCAATAAAAAACACCTGTCGAAAACAGTTGCAGTTGGTTATATTTACCTAAGCCTTTTAAACTCCGAAAATGACCCTGCATATCTTCGCTATCGGCATTACGCTTTTACTGCTGATCTATCACCAGGCAACAACGGTGCTGCCGCTTTTCCCCTGGAACGATGTTGAAAAATACAGCCGGAAAGAGCTGTTGCTCGAAGCGGGCACAAACGGTTTACTGATGGGTACCGGTGCATTATGTCTTATCATTGGCAACAACGGTTTTTTTCATTGGTACCCATTGATCTATTACCCCTTCCTGTTTACCGGTGAATGTTTTCAGTGGTGGCTGCCCTATTTCTCTAAAAAGTTTGCGCAATCAAAAGTCAATTTTGATTATGAGGCCTTATTCTCGCGCACAACAAAGCTGATCCCGCACAAACCGGGCAAACGTACACCTGATGCAAACCACATCGTGCTGCATTTGATGACGGTATTAACGATTTTGCTGGTTTATTTCGACCGGCTGCGATAGAAGAATCAAATTGATCAATGACCCGTGACGGCGCTATCGCTCTCGATCCGTAAACTTTCCTTGTGGATGGCGTTCATCAGTTCAGTAATAAACTCCGCGGATAAACCTTCCTTTTTGCCGGCTTCGATGCTTTTATTCAGCACTTCCTTAAACCGGGCTTCTGCCAGCGGCGGGAGATGGTTTTTGGCTTTATAAACGCCGATGGCCTGGGCAATACGCTCCCGTTCGCCCAAAACCTTCATCAGCAGGTTGTCCAGCGAATCGATTTTGGCGCGCCCGGCGTCGAGGTCCTGTTTGGTGTTAACCGTCATTTGCTGGGCCATGCAGGTGTCGAAACTAAATAAGCCGGCAATAAATGCCACCGTAATGATTAGGCATAATTTTTTATTCATGTTGATTTAATGATGTAATTCAGAGCAATATTCGCTTTGAAAATAGATATTCATGTTTTTCTTACATGATTAGGCTAAAATTGCTTTTTCCAAACATAAGATAATTGCAGCTACCCTCTTTCCGGCGAAGCCGAAGAGAGGGTCGACCAGCGAAGCGTAGTCGGGGTGAGTCGACCCGGCGGACATTAGCGCCAGTGCATTAGCGGTAATGCCGCGCGGAGTTTACTCACCCGGTCATCGCTGCGCTCGACCACCCTCTCTTCCGCAAGCGGGAAAGAGGGGCAGGGGTGTTTCCATCATTCTATGTTTTAGTCCTGTCGCGATCCGGAATTATATCCATTATCTTCAAAGCGATTGCTAAAATTAGCTGATTAAAATTATTTTTACCCCATTAATCCGATATTTCCATTTCAACAGTCAATCGCGCAACCCCATGCATAAAAACATCTACTGCAAAAGCCTTTTTATTTTATTATTGATAACTTTTGTATACCAGCCATTAAAAGTAAATCGGTTATTCGCACAATCTGTCGACAATAAATCTCCTTTATACGAGCAAGCCAGCGAAGTTTCGGGCCTGATCATCCGGTACGGGCAGGATATGAATGCCATCCGGGATTTTTACTCGCCCTATACCGCCATTAATGGCTATGAGGACCAATCGGTACAAACATCGCCCGAGGAACGCAAACGGCTGACCGATATCGGTAACGACTATCTCGAAAAATTAAAAGCATTAGATTTTGATCACATGAGCATTTACGGCCAGGTGGATTACATCCTGCTAAAAAAGCAGATCGTTTTCGACCTTGGGGCGATCAAGCTGGATGAAGACCAATACAATAAAATTGCGGGGTATGTTCCCTTTGCGGACAGCATTTACAGCCTGGAAAAGCAGCGCCGCCGCGGCATCTCGCAGGATGGGCCGACAGTTGCGCGGCAGCTGAACAACATCCTGAAATCCTTAAATGCTTCAAAAACGGCTTTCGGCGGCGTGTCTTCCATCGATATGCCGCTGGCGCGTAAAGGCAAGGCCGCGGTGCTTGGTTTAAAAGCCCGCTTAAAGAGCTTTTATGATTTTTACATCGGGTACGACCCCAATTTTACCTGGTGGGCGCCCAAACCCTATAAAAACCTGGATTCGGCTTTAACCGGCTATGCCAGCCTGATCTACAGCAAAGGCAAGATCAAAACCACGCAAAAGCCCGACAGCAGCGGCATTACCGGCGTACCGGTGGGGCGGGATGAATTAATGCGCGAACTGAAAGCCGAGATGATCCCCTACACACCCGAGGAACTGATCGCGTTAGCAAATAAAGAATTTGCGTATTGCGATAAGGAAATGCTGAAAGCCTCGAACGAAATGGGCTTTGGCGACGACTGGCACAAGGCGCTGGAAAAAGTAAAGAACACCTACGTACCCGCCGGCAAACAACCGGAGGATATTTTAAAACTATATAACGATGCGCTATCCTTCATCAAATCCCGCGACCTGATCACCATCCCGCCCCTGGCCGAGGAAACCTGGGGAATGACCATGATGACACCCGAAGCACAACTGGTAAACCCTTTCTTTTTAGGCGGCAGTGAGATCATCATCAGCTACCCCACCAATACCATGAACGAGGACGACAAGCTGATGAGCATGCGCGGCAATAACCCTTATTTTTCGCGCGGAACGGTGCAACATGAACTGCTGCCGGGCCATAACCTGCAATATTTTATGAACAGCCGCTACAAAGCCTACCGCCAGATGTTTTATACCCCGTTTTGGATAGAAGGCTGGAGTTTATACTGGGAACTATTGCTTTACCAGCAGGGCTTCGCCCAAACACCCGAAGAACGGGTGGGCATGCTGTTTTGGCGCATGCACCGCTGCGCACGCATCATTTTCAGCCTCAATTATCACCTCGGCAACTGGACGCCCCAGCAATGCATCGACTTTTTAGTCGACCGTGTGGGCCATGAGCGCGCCAATGCCGAAGGCGAGGTGCGCCGATCCTTTAAAGGTGATTACAGCCCGCTTTACCAGGTGGCTTACCTTACCGGTGGCCTGCAATTAATGGCCCTTAAACACGAACTGGTTGACAGCGGTAAAATGACTTATAAGCAGTTTCATGATGCCATTATCAAGGAAAATACGATGCCGATTGAGATGGTGCGCGCGACACTCACCAATCAAAAGCTGGACAGGGACTTTGTGACGAAGTGGCGGTTTTATGATTTTGGGAAATGAAAATCCTAACAAAAAAGTCATGCCGAACTTGTTTCGGCACCCCACGCGCTAAGTCGGCGAGCGACAGGTAACCCGTTGATAGGCTGCCTATCAGCAGGTTACCTGCGTGATGGGGTGCTGAAACAAGTTCAGCATGACCTGGACTTTTTGTTGCCAATATAACGAGTCTCTGATCCAAGACGTCCTGGACGGCATTGTTTTTTATTTCCTATATGATAGGGCGCCCCCGTTCGTCATGCCGAACTTGTTTCGGCACCCCACGCGCTAAGTCGGCGCGCGATAGGTAACCCGGGGATAGGCTGCCTATCAAGCGGTTACCTAGGTGATGGGGTGCTGAAACAAGTTCAGCATGACCTGGTTTTTTTGCAATGATTTTGATTCTTTAGCGTGAGGGTTGGAATTTAGAAGTCCCAATCAAGATCACCTTTTAAGTCCTTCATATCAGGATTCATGGATTTGATCAGATTAATTTTCCAGGCCTTGTGCCAATTTTTTACCTGCTTTTCACGTCCAATTGCCTCCGTGATCAGGTGAAAATGCTCGAAATACACCAAATCACATAATTTGTATTTTTTTACGAATTCCGAACCTTCGCCGTTCATGTGCTGCCATACTCTTTGCTCTAATGTGCTCGTAACGCCTACATAAAAAGTTGTACGATATTTATTGCTCATAATATAGATGTAGCCCTGGTTTAGCATTTGTGTTTTTGGTTCGGGTAAATATAACAAAAAGGGTCATTGAACTTATTTCGGCATCCCATCGTGAACGTAGCCAACTTTTGGAAAATGATCGCGCGGAAACCTGTCGTCCGGATACCTGTCGCGCGGATACCTGTCGCGCGTAGACTTAGCGCGTGGGATGCCGAAACAAGTTCGGCACGACTTTTTGGTGTTTTACTTCACCGCCCACTCATGTATCCCCGCTGAGTTATCCACCGGCAATTGAACTTCCATTTTCAGCGCAGTTGTTTGTACAGGCTCAAAGTTCAGCACATTGTACTTGTCCTTGGCAATATCGTAAGGCGTAGTGTTTTTAACCGGCACCCATTGCCCGTCCTTTTTGTAATAAAGTTTGTACGATGCAGGGATGGCGCAGCCGCCCCAGGGTTTATCATCATACCAATACACGCGCGATTGTGATACGGTATGCACACTATCAAAATCATACTGCACATATTCCGTGGTGTTCTGGGTGGGCCACCAGTGCAGGTAGGGCATATTATGGTCGTTGGAGTTTTCGGGATCGTACTGGTCGTTCAACGCTTTTAGCATCCTTTTGTTATTCACCGAGCCGGACACTTTGCTGGTACTGGCAATGGTAGGCGCAGGTTTTGGCGTGGATGCTGATGCTTCGTAGGGTATCCAAACCGTCATTTCGCCGGGGCCGCGGTTTGCCCAGGCATAGTACGGGATGGCGGTAACACTTTGGTCAGTTTTAAAAAGCGCATCGGAGTTTAGCATGCGTTTGGTGCCTACGCCTTCCGCAGTGATCACTTCAATACCGTTTAACATTCCGGGTTTATACAAAGCATTGCTTACCGCCATTTTATCGACGGTAATATTTTGCACGGTGCTGTCGCGGTTATCCGGCCCTTCCAGGCAGTATACGATGGGGCCGCGCTCAAAAACAAAACGGTCGTGGTCGGCTTTTACACGGTTGTCGGCAATTACTTTTTGCGTTTCAATGGGCAACACCAGGGTTACTTTATCGCCTTTTTTCCAATCGCGGGATAGGACGGCATATCCTTTTTCGGTTTGATATGTATAGCTTTTGCCATTGACGTAAATGTTTACCGGCCCCGCTTTGGCATCAACAAAACTGTATAAGCCGCCCGGGACTGGTTTTGCAACGGCCCAGCCGGGAATGCGCACTCTTAAGGTAAAGTTGCTGCTTTTTGCGGGGTTGATCTCTATATCCACCTTGCCCTCCCAGGGATAATTGGTGGTTTGGGTGATATTAATTTTGCCGGCATCCAGCGCAATATCGCTGCTGTTGCTCATAAACAGGTTAACATACAGGTCGTTTTTATCATGCGCGTAAACATAGCCCGGCACCGATGGTAAAAAGCGCGCCATGTTGGAGATGCAGCAGGCGCAGCTAAACCAGGCGGCGCGCTGGTGCTGCCCCATGGATGCCAAAGGATTTGGATAGAAAAATCGATTTCCGCTGAGGGATACGCCCGAAAGCAAACCGTTATAAAGCGTCCGTTCCAAAACGTCGACGTATTTACTATCGCCATGCAGCAAAAACATGCGGCTGTTCCAAAACACGTTGGCGATTGCGGCGCAGGTCTCCGCATAAGCCGACATGTTGGGCAGCTGGTAAGCATCGCCAAAAGCCTCACCATCGCCGGTTGCGCCGATGCCCCCGGTGATGTAGAGTTTTTTGTTGACCACGTCCTCCCAAATATTATCAATTGCATGCAGGTATTGCTGGTTGCCGGTAAGTGCGGCCACATCAGCCATGCCGGTGTACATATACGCAGCCCGTACGGCGTGGCCCTCCGCCTCATTTTGATTGACAACTTTTTTATCCGCCTGGCTGTAGGAATCGCCTTTAGGCCCCCGCACATCCAAAAAGAATTTTGCCAGGTCGAGGTATTGTTTGTTGCCTGTTACCCGGTAAAGTTTAACCAACCCGATCTCGACGATCTGGTGGCCCGGATATTTTTCTTCCTTGCCATAACCAAAGGTGCGCACCAGCAGGTCGGCATTTTTAAGGGCGATATTCAGCAGTGTCCGTTTGCCGGTAGCCTGGTAATGGGCCACAGCCGCTTCGTACAAATGCCCGGCGTCATACAATTCATGGCTCAATATCTCTTCGTTTTCCCATCGTTTTTTACCGATCCATTCGTGCGGCTTTTTGGCGTTTACGGTGCGGAAGGTGTACAGGTAACCGTCGGGTTCCTGGGCAGCGCCAATTATGCCGATCAATGTATCGATGTACTTATCGAGCGTTGGGTTGCTTTTCACCTCCATCGCATATGAGGCGCCCTCGATCACTTTATAAATATCCGTATCATCAAAAGGGAAATCGCTCAACTGGTCGCCGCTGAGCAGTTTGGCCGCGCGCAAAAAATTATCCACCCGGCCATGGGCTTTGCATTGCGCCAGCACATACGGAATGGTGATATTGGCGTTTACCTCCATCTTGGGTTCCCAAAACTTATCTTTTACATGCACCTGCGTAAACGGCACGGGTTGTATGGGGTAATCTGTTTGCTGGGCATACAGGTGACTTGCAGCCAGCGTAACAAAAAAAGCAACTGCGGTGGTTATTTTGCTTAAACCTTTCATCCTATAAAAATTAAGCCGTCCGGGGTGCAGATCGAAAAATGATCAAACCCGGGGCGGCTAATTTAGTAACAAATGTTTATCCGGGTTTAGTATTTAACGGATTCGAAGTAATCGGCGTTTAAAATAGTTTCAATGTTTTTAATTGTAAGTAGGCGCCGCCACCCTTTTTTCCGCAAGGCGAAACAAGAGAATTGACAACCGGCCCTGAGGCCCGACCACCTTTTCTTCGCCTCCAACAAAAAGCGGCAGGCGGCAATTAAATTTGTAAGCGATTTCTGCTTGCTGTTCAGCCCACGCTGGTCAATCGCTTTTACCGTGAAGACACGCTATTTTTTGCCGTGTTTTCACGGGTTGACAAATTAAATATAATACCTATATTCGTTTCAAATTTTTTGTTACCAAACTATATATGGTAAAAAAGCCTTATTGCAAAATATTCAGCTGGTTCAATAGTTCTCAGATGCAGTGGTTATTTTCATAACAATGGGCGATGGAATAATATTGAGCTTTATCTAAACCTTATGATGTTTACAAAACTTTTTAATTCTGACCCTGTCATATATAACCCTCTAAAACAGAAGTGTGTCTTTCGTTTTGAGTTTGAAAAACGCCCGAGCCATCCTGTCCCGGTAGCTATTAGCGACGTATCAGCCACATTTAATGTTGAAAAATCGGCCAGTGAAGCGTTAATTGATAAACTGCCGGGTTTTCAACCTCAATTTTCAGGGTACAAAACGGCAGGGATAACAGCTTCACCAAAATGTTTGATCAACGGCTATCACCTGCCTGATTTGGACAACATCCCGGATTTAATTACATGCTCGATTAAGCATATAAAACCTTGCAAGGAAAAGAAGCATGCACTTTGTTAATACATGCCGAACCGGGACGTTTCCCGTAAAGTTAATTTAATTAATTAAAATTATGGACAAATTTAAAAAACTAAACCGCAGTGAGATGAAAGCGTACGTGGGTGGAGTATTTCAACAATGTAATTGTAAGGATGAGTGCAAATCAGACGACGATTGCGAAGGTAACATGGATTGTACGCAAACAGTGACTTGCCCAACCGGGCCTTCATGCAATTACAGAATTTGCTCCGGCAAAATTTAATCAATTACATACTAACAGGGTCCCCTATCGGGTTTCCCTGTTAGTCAATGACTTATTTATTTGATCTTAAATACACAATAAATAATCTGATATGAATAAGCGATACTTTACATACTTCATTCCCGGAGTTTGCCTTTTGCTATTGTTACTTACGAAAGCAGCGACAGGGCAGGGCAAGTTTGCAAAAACAGCTGACCAAGTGGCGAAAATTCACCAGCTGGTTACGACCGTTGAAGCTAATCCGAATGATATGAAAGCCCATGAAGCTTACATAAATGCGATGATTATTGCCGACCCTGAGCTGGTCAGCCAATATACGATATGGATGAACAAGTTTCCCAAGTCAGCCGTGGTACCTTTTGAACTGGGCAAACTATACGAGGAATTTCATTACCGCAAATGCAAAGACTATTTATTGCAAGCGGTAACAATTGACCCCAAGTTTGCCGAGGCATGGGAATATCTTTCATCAAACGCGATTTACGAATGCGATACAGCTTCCGCCTTTGAATATCTTCAAAACGCAACCCTGGCAGAGCCTAAAAATGCCGATTATGCGTACAAATACGCCGCTTTATATAAAGACACTCAGCCCGCTAAATACGACTCATTAATGATGGAAGTTGTTTATCATTTTCCCGACAGTAACAGGGGCGCCCAGGCGTTGTGCGAGCTTGCCGAGATTCCATACAATAAGAATGAGAAAACAGCTTATTACGAAACACTGTATCAGCTGTATTCCAAACTGCAACCTAGCTGGTTTAAAGCCGGCATGTGGAATTATTATAATTATTTAATAAATGTATCGCCCGACAAAGCCTTCGACCTGGCGTTGCGAATGGTCGCAGGGGATAAAATGAATCGCGGGTATTGGAAACAAAAATACATAGTTGCTCGCCAGTTTATCGAAGCAAATAATTTGCTGCAAAACAATAAGCCAGCAGAAGCAGCGGAGTTAATCAGGCATATCGATTTGGGCAACAGCAAGGTAAATGGTTTAATGATAGATGCAGAAGAATCATTGTCCTTACTAAAGGCAAGGGCAGATGATGCGCAAAATAAAACCCTTTCAGCTTATAACGTGCTGGCGGCTTATTACAGCCGGTACCCTTCTGACAAATTACGCACCGCAATCCTGGGTTATGCAACAAAACTTGGTAAAGACAGTATCCGGGTCGATGCGGACATTTGGCGCATTCGCGATAGTGCGGCCTGGAAAGTCACTGACTTCAGCCTGGAAAGTTACCCTAACAACAAACCCGTGTCGCTTGCTCAATATCGTGGCAAGATAGTTTTACTTACTTCCTGGTTCCCCGGATGCGGGCCTTGTCGTAAAGAATTTACATTTTTTGAAAAGATATACAAGAAAGTTACGGACAAAAACATGGCTTACGTGGCTATAAATGTGGAACCACGTGAGGATGACGCTGTTATGCCTCTTATTACAAAAAACAGATACTCATTTGTTCCCCTGCGCGACGATTTGGGCAAACCCAAGGGCAACTTGCCGGATATCCAGGGAACGCCCACTAATTTTCTGATAGATCAGCAGGGCCGGGTAGTTTTTTCTAATTTTCAAATAACAGCGGACAATGAGCGCCTGCTGGAATTGATGATAACTGAATTGTTGAAAACAGGAAACAATAGAGCGATAGCGGCCAGGCAGACGGAGCGACCACAGGCCTTAGCAACCCAGGGCATGGACAAATAAATAGTTACAGCAGGAAAGCGGGGCTTTTACTTTGCCTCATTCCTTCACCTTATCCCACATGTCGCGGTTAAAGGCCAGTACTTTGATCACGTTGCCATTGTCGTCTTTGGTAAATTTTAATGGAAAACCTTCCGCTTGATTTAAAAAAGTTAAGTTGCCGAGCGATATGAAATTTATTTCCTTATTGTCCCACAATTGTTTCAGGGTTAAACCACCGGCGGTAGCAGTGATCTGCAAAAACGCATCCTTTCTTTCTTCAAACTGGTACTTACCCTCAAAGGCTTTTAGTTGTTCAGCGGTCAGCTTCACTTCCACCGGCGGGGTATAGCTTTTTACTTTTATAAAAAACTGCTTATCGGCAACAGAGATCTGGCTTATTTCGCCCGCATCATTTTTTGAAAATACGACCGATATGGTTTCATCCCCGTCATCGTCCTTCGTTTCAAATCCAAATTCCGACTTCCGGGTTAATACAAATTGCCGCGGACCATCCAATTGTTTCGCCACAAGCGTATTGTTGTCCGCTGTTACCCTGATGTACGAATATTCGTTGTCTTTTGATTGATATATCCCCTCAAATGCTTTTAAGGAGGTGGAGTCGGCTACAACACTATTTATTACAGGCGTAGCGTGAACGCGGTTGCTGGCGATACCCGCAAATGTTAGCGGGATAATAAACATAGCGCCCGCAAGGCTTCTTTTAAGGTTGGTCATTTTAAATTGTTTTAGCGTGATGGATAATTTGGTTGGATATGGATATGACTGATGCAACGTTGGAAATGTTACTCAAGATAACAACATATCAGCCAATAAATTATTTGGAAAATTGGATGCGCAGTAAAGGGGAGGATAACACAGCGGTTTGCTAAAACGAAAAAACTTACGAAGTTTCAGAAACTTCGTAAGTTTTGGGGTAATAACAGCGTAACTGGCTGGCTTTAATAGGCTAATGCAGTCTTGCTGAATAAATGGTATTCGCCGGGCTGCAGCGTCATGCTATACGGCAATGAGGCAACGTTTATCGTAGTTCCGCTAAAATTATCATACCAGCTCCCGGTTGAAGGAAAGCTAATGGAGGCCGTTTGAGGGTTGACGTCGAAATTGGCAACCGCTTCAACACTGTTGGCAGCATCAACCAGTTGGATAGTTTTCACATAACCCCCAAGGTTGTAAGTAAAGTTTTGCGACGCAAAGGCGGAATTCTTGATCTTCATCCTGATCATTCTTGAATAAACCTGGTAAAGATGATGCCGGTTAACATCGTTCATGTATTCCCAATGGGGGGGTTTATCGCCAAGGCGACCACCTGTAGAGCCATCGTTGATGCTGATATCGTAACCCCTTTCGCCAAACTGCCAAACCATCTTGGGCCCTGGCGCCGAAAACATCATCACCGCCGCCGCTTCGTCGCGCTCGAGGCCGGTAGCCAGGGTTTTTGTATTATAGCTGCCTGAGCTATTGCCATAAGCTTCATTTTTAAACTGCAGCCGTTCTTCATCGTGGCTTTCAAAATAATCGATCAGGTTGTATGATGTTGACATCCCATCGTTAGAAGCGATCAACCCCGAAAGGTCCCAGGACGGATTTGACGGATATCCCATGGTGCATTGTTCGCCGGCGCCACTCATATTATTCCACATCATCATGCCCTGCTGTCCGTACACGGCTTGCTCCTGGTTTTGGGCAAACATTTCCAATATCACATAAAAATTGGGGTTAATGCTTTTCATATAGGTATTATATCCCTCCCAAAGCGATACCCTCGTCGCGTCATAAGCCGCCCAGGCGCCCTCGTCGTTACCGGAATTGACTTGCGTATAACCTTTAGCTTCATCAAATCTTAAACCGTCTATATGATATTCCTGCATCCAGTATTTTACCACGTTCTTAAAAAAATACTGGGTGGCTGCGGTCGAATGGTTTAGTTGATAGCCGACCGCATCAGGGTGCATGTTGGTGGGATCAAACCAGGGGCTGTTTGATGCCGGCTGGTTTGCTGCCGAATTCCAATACATTTGCACCATCGGCGAGGAACCAAACTGATCTTCAAGCACGATGTCTTGTATTACCGCAATCCCTTTTGCATGGCAGGCATCAATAAAAGTTTTATAATCGTTTGGCGTCCCGTAGTATTTGTCGAGCGCAAACATGAAATTGCTGTTATATCCCCATGAATCGTTGCCTTCAAATTCATTAACCGGCATTAACTCAATGGCGTTTACCCCCAGGTTAGCAATGTAGCTAAGCGTATCGGTTAACGTTTTGTAAGAGTGCGTTGCCACAAAATCGCGTGGTAATAATTCATACACTACCAGGTTTTTTGGGTCGGCCGGGGTGAATGAAGCAGTTTTCCAGGTATAAGCAGGCGCGTTGTATTGGATATCGCTCACGATACCGTTCACCGATGGCGTCCCTTTGCCTTTACCTGCTGGGTAAGCTTTTATATTAGGATAAACGGCGGTGGGTATGTACTTGTCATTCATCGAATCCAGCACCTTGGTGCTGTAAGGGTCGGCTACCTTTAAGTTTCCGTCGATCAGGTATTCATAAGCGTATTCGGCGCTTGGATCAAGATTATCGACCTGAATCCACCAACGCGTTCCATCGGTGGAATTGAACATCAAATTTGAGGAATTTGACGTCCAGTTGTTAAAATCGCCCAAAAGATGAACTGATTTTTTGTTCGGCGCATACAAATTAAAAATGGCTGATTTGCCGCCGTTAAAAAATGTTACGCCATCGCCGTAACCGGCCGGTACATCCTTTCCCTTGTTTCCGGTAACGTTCCCGGTATTATTGTTGTCAGGTGCTTTCTTGCTGCATGAAGAAAATCCCACCAGCAAAATACCGATGAGTAAAAAGTACAATTTCCTGGTGTTCATATACTTATGGTTATAATTGGTTTGTAAACTTAAATGGTCTTTCCCGTTTTGACGTGTCGGATCGGCAGAATAAAAAAACAGTCAAATATAACATTTTTCAACGTGCAAAATCCGCATTGGTTGTAAAGTTATTATTAGATCAACAATCTTTATAAGGTTTACTGATCAGATACTTTTTTGAATACGGTCATTTGCGGCAAACTTTATAGCAGATCATTTCTCTCTGCGGCGAGGTAACATATCCGGCAACGCGGTTCATAGCTTTCCTTTTCGCCAAGCAGTATTTTGCTGTCATCCGCAACCAGGCGGTATGAATACATGGCAGGATTACCGCACTGTACGCAAACGGCCTGCAGCTTTGTTACCGAATCGGATACAGCCATTATTGCGGGCATCGGGCCAAACGGTTTTCCTTTAAAATCCATATCAAGCCCGGCTACAATCACGCGCACTCCCCTGTTGGCCAGCACTGTGCAAACATCGGGCAACTCGTCATCAAAAAACTGGGCCTCATCAATACCTACTACGTTTACATCACTGGCAAGGAGTAATATCGACGATGCATTCTCCACCGGCGTTGAGGGAATTGAATTAGAATTATGAGAAACAAGTGCATTCTCATCGTAACGCTTGTCGGCTTTAGGGCTAAATATTTCCACCTTCAACCGGGCTATGCGGGCACGATTCAACCGCCTGATCAGCTCTTCTGTTTTACCGGAGAACATTGATCCGCAAACCACCTCGATGCTTCCGCCAAGCTCACTTTTACGCTTAAAAACCTCCTCGTTTATCATTAGTCAATTGTCATTGATCATTCAATGTCGTTTACTTACGGGTTCTCCTGAGCATTTTCGCCTCATCCTAAACGGCGAAGCCCTCACCCATCCTTCTCCAAAGGAGAAGGACTTCGATGCACAGCGGAAAACTGCCTTTT